>Ga0209398_1000093_pt1 | contig 68469 bp, 66 predicted proteins | sample AshMeaBigSpring_FD_184125 | JGI IMG/M metagenome (GOLD analysis project Ga0209398, IMG submission 184125) | Groundwater microbial communities from Big Spring, Nevada to study Microbial Dark Matter (Phase II) - Ash Meadows Big Spring (SPAdes)... | ecosystem: Environmental > Aquatic > Deep...
CCAACAAAGGCCCCAACACCTCCCATTGCTCATCACTTATAAACATCCCATCGACAAGCAACTCCCATGCCTAAACTGACTTTTCGGACAGCCTCTAGGCGGTTGTGCGGGCTCTGAATAGTCAAAGCCGTGTCGCCGGGATTTTTGATCATCAAATCGCCAGAGACTTTCAGGTGGCCGTTCGTGTCAGTAACAGCAGAAAGCTTGAGCTGCACCTCGACGATCGCCCCTTTGGGCCAATCAGTGTCGCTGGCTGCGCCAATCGAATGGGCAACAATGGGAAACAGAGCGGCTAAAACAATGAGTAGGAATTTCATAACGCGTGTGATGATGCCTAGCGACCCAAGCTCAGCGACCCGGCGCACGAGACGCAACTATTGCAAACCCCGACGCCCCGCCGGGTTCTCCGGAGCGTTCGGCTTATTTTTTTAGGTTCTCTAACAATGCCTGGGTCAACTCTGGATCAAGGACATCTTCAAAAAACATCGCTGTCTTCGGAAAACCTGCTCGGCCTGAGGAGAGCTCATTTATATTGATTGTGATTAATACGTCCCGAGGAGACTTTGCTTCAATAGATAACTGAAAGGAGCCGGGACTCATGCCTCTTAACGCTGCGGTCCCCTGATTCTTTGTTAGCACCTTTGTAGCCTGACTGAGAAAGTGGTCCCAATCGGCTTTGGCCACCCAAAATGAATGATCCTGCAAAATTACTTTGGGAGAGCGAATATCACAGATGTAGCGACGATCTCCAGCACTGGGAAGATTGGTTGCCCCCTTCTCGCTCATATTCATCTTTATCTGAGCGTGGTTGGTCTTAAACGTGATCATTCTTTGTTGCCGAACGGTATTATTGAGACGCGCGCGGCATTTGTAGGTAAATTGCCGCGCGCGGTATAACTCCTACAAATGCGGCACCGAAGTGCACAACCTGCCGCTGGTGTTTCATGGGGCGATTTTGCGCTCGATGCACGCCTGTACAAGAATATTATAGGAATGCTGGGAAACTGTTACGTCATGTCAAGCGGGCTGGGTCCACCTGGGCCGGAGCGCTTCATGACATGAAGGTAAATCATCGTTGTGGACACGTCCGTGTGGCCGAGCAGGTCCTGGACAGTTCGGATATCGATACCGCTTTCGTGGAGGTGGATTGCGAACCTGCGGAGGAGCGTATGGCAGGTAGCGGGTTTAGAGAGTCGGGCCTTGCGGGTTGCGTCCTTGAACTGGCGCTGCATGGAGGCTTCGTGGACATGGTATCGAGCGATTCGACCGGTCCTTGGGTGCGGGCAGAGGGTTGCGGAAGGGAATAGAAACTGCCAAGGCCATGCGCGAGAAGCGTTTAGGCATTTTCGCATGAGGGCTTCGGGCATGTGCGCCTCGCCGCATCCACCGGCGGGATCGTTAGCGTGCTTTTGGCTTTCTTTGGCGAGGTAGTCTCTCAGACGGGATGCGAGGGCGCGAGGAAGGGGGACGACCCGGGCGGCTTGATCGTACCGGCAAAAGCATTACCATGGGTGCGGATTGAACGTTCTATTTCTCATGGCCGATGAGTTCCGCAGGGACGCCGCCGGATTCGGTGGCAACCCGGTGGCGCGCACCCCGTGCCTGGATGCGCTCGCGTCGCGGGCAACGGTCTTCGACTGCGCGTCGTCGCCGTCGCCGGTTTGCGTTCCGGCCCGCCAGTCGATGGCGACCGGGAAGTATCCGTTCCGGATCGGGTGCGAGAGCTTCCATTCCGACCTGCCGCCGGGGGCGCCGACGTTTGCAAGGTGGTTTGCGGACCATGGGTATTACACCGTGGCCTGCGGGAAGCTCCACCACCGCGGGCCGGACCAGATGCAGGGCTGGCTCCAACGGATCGGGTCGGACACCGCGGTTTACTGGCCGGAGGCATTTTCCGGGCGGAACCAGATCGGTCGCCGGGCGTGGCGCGGAGCGGAGGACATCCGGGGAGCCGGCCCGGGCGTCTCGCCGTATGCGCTCCACGACGATCTCACCGTGCAGGGGGCCTGCGATTTTTTGAGGATGCATTTCGGCGGAATGTATGGCCCGCCCGGCGACGTTCCAGTCCTGATGATGGTGAGCCTCTGGCAGCCGCATTTTCCGCTGCTCTGCGAGCAGGACCTCTTCGATTACTACCTGCCAAGGGTGCCGCTCGCTCCCCGCGGCTACCCGCCCGGCCATCCCTGCGTGGGCAAGGAAGTCGCCGCCGGCTCGGTGAGCGATGAGGACATCCGCCGCGCGACGGCCGCCTACTACGGCATGGTCGAGGCTACGGACCGGCGGTTCGGCAGGGTCCTGGACACCTTGCGGGAGGTCGGACAGGATCCCGGCGAATGGCTGATTGTCTTCACCAGCGACCATGGCGACATGCTAGGCGACCACGAATGCTGGCAGAAGCGCTCGTTCTACGAGGAGAGCGTCGGGGTTCCGCTGTTCCTCAGCGGTCCGGGTATCGACCGGGGACGCAGCGGCCGGATCTCGAACCTGGTCGACCTGTTTCCCACGCTGTGCCGGCTGGCCGGGCTTCCGGTTCCCGGGGGACTCGACGGCAGCGATCTTTTCGAGCCCTGCGAAGAAACGCTCTCGCAGCTCGGGCCGGCGCACTTCCTCCTCCGGCAGGGGGAATGGAAATACATGTGCTATGGGGAGGACGGACCGGAGCAGCTATTTCATCTCGTCAGCGATCCGCAGGAGCGGAACAATCTGGCAGGTGACCCGGCCGCATCTGATGTCTTGCAGAAAATGCGCGCGCGCCTTCAGGATATCCGTTCATGAAATCCGGCGAAAACATGACTGGTTCGCTGCTGGTGGCCCACCCCTCGCTGCACGATCCGAATTTCCGGCGGACGATCCTTTTCCTGTCGCACCACAACCCGGAGGAAGGTGCCACCGGACTCGTCCTCAACCGGCCGCTTGAGGAATCCATCGCCGCCGGTGAAGGACTTCCCGATATCCCTGTCCACTTCGGCGGTCCGGTCGAACCCGGCAACATCCTCCTGGCCAGCCTGCAATGGCGGACGAACCCGACGGTGGTCGCATTCCGAGCATTCGTCGGGCACAAGCTGGATGAAGACCCGCTGGAGCCGGAATGGATCCCCGGGATCCGGGCCTTTGCCGGCTATGCCGGCTGGAGCCGGGGCCAGCTGGAACATGAAATCGCCGAGAATGCCTGGCTGGTGATTCCGCCGAGCCGGGAGCTGATCGAAATGCAGGACCCCTCTGGCGCATGGAAGGGCATCATGAGGCGCTCCGGCCCCATGATGCATCTCCTGTCCGAGGCTCCGGATGACCCGGAGCGGAATTAGGGCAGCCCGGCGGCTTTCCAATCCACGCCGCGCATGTCGCCCGTCTTCAGGAACTTTTCGTGCATGGCGAATGCCGCGCTGAGCGTGGCCGGAGTCTGGCCCTTCGTCACGCTGTCGAAGTAGCCGTGGAGCTCCTTCCGGAAATCCGGATGGGCGCACTTGTCGACGATCAGCCGCGCGCGCTCGTGCGGGGTCTTGCACCGCAGGTCCGCAACGCCATTTTCCGTGACCACCACCTGCACCGAGTGCTCGCTGTGGTCGACATGGCTCACCAGCGGGACGATCGGCGTGATCTTCCCGCCCTTGGCCAGCGACGGGCACGTGAAGATCGAGATGTAGCCGTTGCGGGTGAAGTCGCCGGAACCGCCGATGCCGTTCATCATGCTCGAGCCCATCACGTGGGTCGAGTTCACGTTGCCCGAGAGATCGACCTCGATCGCGGTGTTGATCGTGATGATCCCGAGCCGGCGGACCATCTCCGGGTTGTTTGAGATTTCCTGCGGACGCAGGCAGATGTGCTTCTTGTAGAACTCGAGGTTGCCGTAAACTTCCTTGAGGACATCAGGGCTCACCGTCAGCGATGTCCCGGTCACAAATTTGCATTTCCCTTTTTGGATGAGCGCGATGACCGAATCCTGAATGACCTCGGAGAACATCGTGAACGGCGGGATCTCGTCGTTGTCGCCCAGCGCCGCGAGCACGGCATTCGCGATGTTGCCCACACCGGACTGCAGGGGCAGGAATTCCTTCGGAATCCGGCCGGCCCGGATCTCAGAGGCGAGGAACTCGGCCACGTTCTGACCGATCTTCTGTGTCGTCTCGTCGGAGGGATCAAACGGCGCCACCTCGTCAGGAAGGCTGGTCTCGACGATGCCCGCGATCTTTGAGGGGTCGACCTTGATGAAAGGTGTTCCGATCCGCGAGGAGACGTCCTTGAGCGGAATCGGGTCGCGGTGCGGAGGATCGAGCGGCGTGTAGATGTCGTGCAGGCCGCGGAGGGAGGCCGGGTGGTTGCGGTTCAGCTCGATCAGGATCTTGTCCGCCACCTGGCAGAATGTCGGGGACGCGCCAACCGATGTCGTGGGGACGATCTCGCCGTCTTCCGTCACATCGCAGGCCTCCACCACCGCCCACTGGAATTTCCCGAGGAAGCCGTAGCGGACCTGCTGCGGCAGCAGCGAGAGGTGCATGTCGAAGAAACGCGTCCGCCCGGCATTGATGGCTGCGCGGAGGTGTTTGTTCGATTGGTAGGGAGTGCGCCAGGAGATGGCTTCCGCAAGCGCCAGCTCGCCGTCCAGCGACTGACCGGTCGACGCGCCGGTCACCACGCCGATCTGCAGCGGACGCCCGGCCTCGTGCTCGGCCTTGGCACGCGCAGCGAGAGCTTTCGGGATCGCTTTGGCGGCGCCGGCGGGAGTGAAGCCGCTGAATCCGATCGTGTCATTGTGGTTGATCATCGCGGCCGCTTCTTCCGCGGTCATGAATTTGTCACTGAGTGGCATTGGGTTTGTTTTGGTATTTGGTTTGAGTTGATGAATAGTAGTAGCTCAGCTTATCTCAAAAAGCTTCTCTATTCTTTGATGCTCGACAATATTTTCACGATTTGCTTCGTCCAGGAGCCGGAGATTTCCACCGGCATCGAGTCCGGCGAAACGTCCGAAAATGTGATCTCCCCCCGAGAGGAGGATATCAACGGGAACGGGGTCGGCCCAGCGGCGGTTGAGTTCGAGAATGGCGGCGGGCATTCCTCCTGCGATCATTGCCTGGTGGGCGTCGGCGAGCGCGTCGAGAACATGAACGGCAAGCGTTCCGACCGGCGGGACATCGCCCGCCACGGCGCTGAGGGAGGTTGCGATCGCCTCCAGCGCAGGATCCTGCTTCCAGGGGGAATTTCGAACATTCAGACCGAAGCCGACGACAAGCGTCCCGTGGGCCGACTGCTCAATCAGCAAGCCGCCGAGCTTTTTCGGCCCGGACATCAGATCGTTCGGCCAGCGCAGGCGGGCGCCGGGTATTTGGAGCGCCTCAAGGAATTTGACGAGGTGCACGCCGACCATGAGCGAGAACCCCGCCCACTTGGCAGCCCCGCCGTCCGCGGGCAGCACTGCGGAAATCCAAAGCCCACCCGGGTCCGAGACAAACGCGCGGCCGAAGCGGCCGCGGCCACCGGTCTGCACATCCGCAACCACGGCGGACCATGCAGGCAGCTCCCGTGCGATATCGTTGGTCGAGGCGGCCGAGGCGCAGTGATGGAGCCGCCAACCGGCTTCCCCCACCCCGCCGACCACTGACATATTTTCTGTCATACCACTCATGGGCGGCCAATGCAGCAGCAGCCACCGCCGCAGGACAAGGAGAAAATCTCTGCCGCATCAATTCGGCGACGGTCCCGGGAAATCCTGCCTGTCAGGCCGTATGGGAAATCCGGTTTTCCCGATGAGCCGGCTGCACAGAAGACATTGGTCCGCCGGGCCGGCACACTGGGTGCATGCACATGAGGAAATGATCGGGCTCCGGGAGGGAATGCGTGCGTATTGCCGCTTCCGGTGTATCTTGGCGGCATGAAATCCGCCCTCCTGGCAGTCTCAATCCTTGGCTTGTGCGCCTGTTCAACAGTTCCCAAGCAACCACCGCTCGAAACCGTGAAGCGGGTGGATTTGAAAAAATTCATGGGCCCGTGGTATGTCATCGGGACAATTCCCTGGGCGGTCGAAAAGAACAACGTCGGCACGATGGATATCTACAAGCTCCGCGAGGATGGAAAAATCGACATCCGATACGTCTTTCACAAAAAGTCCCTCGATGCGCCGCGCCAGGAGTGGAAGGCGGTCGCGCGCGTCGTCAACCACCAGTCCAACGCCGAGTGGGCGGTCCGTTTCATCTGGCCGTTCGAGGCCCCCTACCTCGTGATCGGGCTCAGCGATGACTACGGTCAGTGCATCATCGGCCATCCTTCGCGCGATCTGGTCTGGATCATGAGCCGCAAGCCGACGATGTCCGACAAGGAATTTAACGCGGCGGTCCGTGACCTTGGCCGGCAGGGCTACGACACCCGCCGCATCGTGCGGGTGCCCCAATGAGAATTGTCATCGTCGGAGATCTGGCGACCGTGCGCGATTCGATGCGCGCACTGTGCAAAATCCCGCAGGACTAATGAACCTTAAACACGACGGCATACTCGAACGGCATGTCCGGCGGACACTTGACGACGAGACCCTCAGGTTCCTGCTTCCACTCCAGCTTGGCTGACGAACCGAGCAGCGACACCGAAGAGACCGGCTTTTGTAGGAGACCGGCGTTCGTGCCGAGTGATTTGATCGTGAGCGATTCGCCGGGCTTGGGCACCACCATCACGAAGGCATAGACGGCGCCATCCCTGCCCTGAGTGAACCGGATGTCCTCGGCGGTCATCTGAGACTGGTCGTGGCGGGGAAGGATGCCGACACGCGGAAAGCAGATGAGGGAGGGCTTTTGATCCGGCTTTTTCGGGTCGGTCTTGGTGCGGCCTTCGCCGAGGACTTTCCAAGCACTGCTGCCGTAGATCCCCTCCCCGTTCGTTTTGAGGAACTCTCCGAACTCACGCCACATCTTCTCGCCGCCGGGCTCGAGCACGCCCTCTGGCGTGAGGCTGATGTTGATGTTGAAATTTCCGTCCCGGCAGATCGCCTCGATCATCTGGAGCACCATCGGCCGGGCGCTGTAAAACGTGTTGTCTTCGAAGAACCACTCGCCCACCGTATCCTCCCAGACCCACGGGGTCCGCATGATCTCGCCGTCATACCCTCCCTCGCGCGGGGATGCCACACCCGGGATCCTCGGACCGCCCTTGATGACCGCCATGCAATCCACCACGCCTTTGTTCTTTTCGTAGCGCTTGTTGTACATGTGGGCGACAACCTTCGCCGTGGCATCGCTGATAACTCCCTTTGCCGTGCCGCGCCCGGTGAAGGGTTCGGTGCCGTCGGTGTAGAGGAAGTCCGGATCGTAGTCGTCGACGAACTGCTTGAGCCGGTTGAACCACTTGAGGCAATACGCCTTGGCGAAGTCCCGGGTCTCCGGATGGACAAAAATGTCGCGAACCGGCGTAAAAAAACCATCCCGGATGTTTTTGCCGGGGAGCGCCTCGGCCTGGAGATCGATCCCGTAGAGATCTTTCGGATCGAGGCCCTCCCACCATTTCCCTTTGCCGTCCGCCCTCGTGCGAGTGGCGGCATCGTAGGGCACGCCCGCCTTCGGCCCGGTCTTGTCGCTGCCGAATGCCGGCTGATACCACCAGAGCGAGTAGTCGGCATGAAAGGCCATACCGACGCGCAGCCCGCGCTTGCGCGCCTCGGCAAACATCTCGCCAACAATGTCGCGCTTCGGGCCGACGTTCACCGAGTTCCACGGCTGGAATTTGGAATTCCACAGGTCAAAATTGTCGTGGTGCGCCCCCTGCACCAGGATGTAGCGGGCCCCGCAGGACGCGTAGAAATCGATGAGCTTTCTGGCATTGAATTCCGGCGCCTTCCACGCGTTGAGCACATCCATGTAGCCAAACTCCGACGGATGGCCGAAGCGCCGGATATGCTCGTCATACATGAAGCGCCCGTTCGCGCGGCCCTTGCGGCCCTCCGGCGGCTGCTGGTAGAGGAAGCGCGCATACCAGTCGCCATTGCGGCCCATGCTCTGTGGCCCCCAGTGAAACCAGACGCCGATCTTCGCCGCGCGCCACCAGCCGGGCTCCGGCTTCAGCTTGTCGGAGGCGAAGGACTTCCAATCGGCGCTGAACGGGCCGGGGGCAATCTCCACCGGGATACGGAAGACCTCCCTGGCCTTCTCCGGGGTGAGAGGTTGCGGGAGCGAGTTGCCGCCGCCATAGGCGTCCGCCGGTCCACGCTCGACCTTGGTGTTATCCGGCGCGGACATCGCGGACATAGCCGGGAGGCAGGCGAGGACGGTTATGAGTGCCCTGTTCTTTGTGAGGTTCAGCATGGAGGTATAATTGAAACAAACCCCTGTGGCCCGCAGGAATGCTCCGCTCTCATGAGATTCATGCGTATTTTCCGGTCGGCAAGGAAAGTTACTTGTCGGCATCCGTGCGGAACGGGGTTGCAGGAAGCCCGTCCTTGTTGAAGAAATTCACATCGGGGACGTTTGCCCAACCATAACGGACGGCTAAGGGGGCCGGGACGTCCGGGCTGGAGACGACAACCGTGCTGCCGACAATTTTTGCTTCGGCGGGCACAAACTGCTTGTCCGCTCCGGCGATCGTGAAGCCTTTCAGTTCGCCATCCTTGGCCACGAGGCCCTGTCCGACATGTTTAAACGAGAGAACGATCTTTCCTCCATCGACTGTTTTGGAATCATAGACCGGACCGGAATACTCGATTCGATCACCGTAGGCCAGCGCGCGGGCCGCCAGCGCGAGCCGTCCGCCGACGGGTTCCTTTTTCGTGGGATGAATATCTTTGGCATCGCCCACATCGGTAATAACGGCCATGGCGGTGCCGGGAGTTTTCTGCCAGCTGACGAGCTGCGCTTCGCGGAGCTCCGGCTTCATGTCTTTGTATGGCGCGATCTGAACAAACAAAAATGGAAAGGCTCCCTGCCCCCACGCTGCCCGCCAATTGGAAATCATTGCCGGGAAGAGCGTCTGGTATTGGAGCGGGTTGCCGTTATTAGATTCCCCCTGATACCAGATCGCCCCGGCGATCGCATAGGGTTGCAGAGGAGCAATCATCGCATTGTAGAGGCCGCAAGGACGACGGATATTGTCCTTGGGCGCCGATGCGAGCCGGGGGGCGGGCGGCTTGGGTTTGCCTTCGGACTGCGCCTTTTCCACATCCTGCTGATATTTCTCCTGAATCTTTTTGTTTTGCTCCACAAGTTTGGCCGGATCAAAGGCAGCCTCCGCCTTGGCCTGATTTTCGAGGATGACCTTCAACCCGGGAGTGCCCTCCAGAGTCTTACGATCAGTCCATGCCTCTGCCGGCGTGCCGCCGACGCTGCTATTGATGAGACCGACCGGAACATTCAGCGCCTTGCGCAAGTCCCTTCCGAAAAAATAGCCCACGGCGGAGAATCCCGGCACCGTGGTGGGCGTGCATTCGACCCACTTGACAGCGGCCTCGGATTGCGGCTCGTCCTTGGCCGCGCGCGGCACCGTGAGGAGGCGCAGTTGTGGATCGTTCGCGGCTGCGATGGCCTCCGCGCCGTTGGCCGACTTTTCGAGCGGCCACTGCATGTTCGACTGGCCGCTGCAAATCCAGACCTCGCCAACCAGCACGTTTTTGACGGTGACCGTATTCTCGCCGGCGATTTGCATCGCCGAGGGGGTCGCGGAGGCTATCAGCGGCTTGAGCCGCACAAGCCACTTCCCGTCCTTGGCAACCGTGGAGACCGATTGACCCGCAAACTGGACCGTCACCTTTTCGCCGTCTTTCGCCGTCCCCCATACGGGGACCGCGATATTGCGCTGGAGTACGGCTCCATCGGAGAAAAGCGGGTTTGGAAGCACCTCCGCACGAACGGGAAATGCTGCTGCAAAAGAGAAGAGTATGATGATGAGGGGGGACTTTTTCATGTGGGGAATATGACGTATAGAAAAGGGCCATGCCTCCGTCAAGCGGCCGCAGGTCACGATCTGAGGCGGAGAAAAACCCGACCGGGCTCCGGTAGTGTCCTGCGCCAGGGTGAGCGCATGGGGTGTTGCGGCTAACGTGAAGTTCGCCTGGCGACGCTCAGATGATGCCGAGCCCCTTGAGGATCGAGAGCATGATCGCGGCGGCCATGACCGAGCCGATCTGTCCGCCGGTATTGGCGGCCATCGCATGCATGAGGAGGAAGTTATGCTTATTCCAGCGCTGGCCCTCGTTCTGCACAAGGCGGGCGGCCATTGGGTAAGCAGAGATGCCCGCGGCCCCGACCAGCGGGTTGACCTTGCCGCCGGAGAGCAGGTACCAGATTTTACCGAGCAGGATGCCGCCGACCGTGTCGATGGTGATCGCAACGAGGCCGAGACCGAAGACCATGAGCGTCTCCCTCGTGAGGAACTGAGGGCCGGCCATCGTCCCGCCGATCGCGAGACCGAGGAAAAGCGTACAGATATTGGCGATTTCGTTTTCGGCGGCGCTGGCGAGGCGGGGGACGACGCCCGTGACCTTCATGAAGTTGCCCAGCATGATCATGCCCATGAGGGGCAGACCCTTAGGGGCGATGACCCCGGTGATCACAGTCACCACAATCGGGAATGCGATGAGCGCGGTCTTGGAGATCTTGCCCTTCGGGCTCGGCATCTTGACCTCGCGTTCCTTGCGGGTGGTCAGGAGCCGCATGATCGGCGGCTGGATCACAGGCACCAGCGCCATGTAGGAATAGGCGGCAACGGCCAGCGCGCCGACCATCGCCGTGGGAATTTTGTTCAGCCCGGCGAACATGTTCGAAACATAAATAACGGTCGGTCCATCGCACGCGCCGATCGCAGCGACCGAGACAGCCTCCTCCTTGGAGAACCCGAGCGCCAGCGCGAGCAGAAGCGTAATAAAAATTCCGAGCTGACCGGCTGCCCCGAACAGCAGCAGACGCGGGTTCGCCAGCAGCGGTGTGAAGTCGGTCATCGACCCGATGCCCACAAAAATCAGCAGCGGGAACAGCTCGTTCCCGATCCCGAAATCGTAGAGGGTTTTCAGCACGCCATCCGCGGCCATCACCTCGCTGAGAGGCAGATTGACGAGCAGGCAGCCGAACGCGATCGGGAGCAGCAGGAGCGGCTCGACGCCCTTGCCGATCGCCAGCCAGCACATCACACAGGCGACTGCGATCATGACGACGTTCGGTCCCCCGTGCGCAAACAAAAACCGGATTCCCTCGAACAGAGCCTCGAGCCCGCTGAACATGGCCTGAATCATTTCTTTTCCTCCTTGTGATCCTCGCTGCGCACCGGGAAAAAGACGGACAGCGCTCTAATGCAAAGCGTGATCAGAAACAGTGTGGCCAGAGTGCCGCCCATGCCGACCACCAGCATGGTGATTCCAAATGTCAGGTTATTCATGTTTTTCGGGGGAAGTTGCCGGCTCCGGGAACATCCGGGTGTGCCAGATCGAGAGCACGATCGAGACAACCAGGACAACCGCGATCACGAGGAGCGGAACAAAGAGGTGGTCTTTAAACCAGTGTCCGAGCGGGGGATAGAGATCGGCCACCATCTTGCCGCCGATAAAAAACAGGATGATGCTCACCCCGTGCTGGAGGAACTTGAACATCGCCATCACGCCGCGGATCGCGAAGAACAGCGAGCCCAGACCCAGGACGGCAAAGACGCTTGACGTGACGACAACAAACGAGTCCTGGCTGATCCCGATGATCGCCGGGATCGAATCGAGAGCGAAGACCACGTTCGTGCTGCCGATGACAAGAAAAACCAGGAAGAGCGGCGTGATGCACAACCGGCCTTCGTGGCGCACCATGAGCCGCCGCGTGTCGGGGTCGCCGGCATAAAGCGGAAAAACCTTCGACGCGGCGCGGGAAAAAATATTGTTGGCCGGATCGATGTGCTCGTCCTCACCGGAGGTAAGCATCTTCCAGGCCGTCCAGATGAGGAGGACACCAAAGCAGGCGATGAGCCAGTGGAAGCGCTCGACGAGCGCGACGCCGAAGAGGATGAAGACCACGCGCAGCACGATCGAAAGCAGGATCCCCGCCTTGATCAGCTTCGGCTGGGCGAAATCTTTCACGTTCATCATCGAAAAGATGAGGATGAAAACGAAAAGGTTGTCCACCGAGAGCGAATATTCGGTGAGGTATCCGGTGATGAACAGCAGCGAGATCTGCGGCCCCTGCGGGTGGATGAAGTAGATCAGCCCGCCGAAGGCCAGCGCCACAGAGATCCAGAGCCCGGTCCACAGGAGAGCGGATTTCACGCCGACATCGGAGTGGCTGTGCGTGATCACGAAAAGATCCAGCACGGACACCCCGATGACAATCGCCCCGAAGATCAGCCAGAGAGTGACAGGATCCATAGGCGGCGCCAGGAACTCAGCGGAACGAGTGCGAGCTGAAGATGTTTCTCCGGCCCTCCCGCGACCACATCAGGGATTCGGCCGGTGTAACGGATACGATATGGTGGGCGTGCCCGAGCGTGACGCTCACCGCAGCCACTATAACCGCAAGAACATGGGCCGGGATCTCATCCTGCGCGACGGGCGCAGGGGCGGCGGCCGAAGGAGCCGGAGGTGTGGCAGAAGCCGGAGGAACAACCGGACTCGCGGAGCGCAGCGAACGCAACTCGCCCCGAAGGTCCGTAACCATCTTGGCAAGGACAAGAAGCCCGACTGTGACGAGGATGAGAACCGCCGTCTCAAACTTGAGCAACTCCGCGGCGGCAGCAATGAGGAGGTTGGCCGTCATCAGGAGATCGTGATGAGGACCTGCCCCTCTTCCACGGCATCGCCGGCATTGACATTGATGGAAGCGACCGTGCCATCCGCCGAGGCGTAGACGAAGGTATTCATCTTCATCGCCTCGACAGTCACCAACTGGTCGCCGGAGGCAACCTTCTGCCCGAGCTGGCAATCGACGGAGACGATGCGGCCCGCCAGCGGGCTGGTTACCGAGCCTTCCCCGGCGGCGACCGGGGCGGCAGCCTTCGGGGCGATGGCTGACGGCGCCGGAGCGGCTGTGGCCTGCTGAACAAACGGTGCCGGCTGGCTCTGCGGGAAGGGCACCGACCGACCCTGCTCGTCGAGAGATTCGACAAGGACCTCGTATGTTTTTCCTTCGACTGTAACGCGTAGTTTTTTCATGTGATTTAGGATTTTGTTAGTTCGAGCGCCGGGTTTTCAGGGATCACAGCGGGATGTTGCCGTGTTTCTTCGGCGGACGGGTCTCGCGCTTGGAGAGGGTGTTGCGGAGGGCCATGCCCACGATGGCGCGTGTCTGGGCGGGATCGATCACATCGGTGATCATCCCCATGCTGGCGGCCTGATAGGGCGAAGCAAACTTCTTGCGGTATTCCGCGATCAGCGTCTTCTCCGAAGCCGGATCCTTGTCGATCTCGCGCTTGTAGAGGATTTTGACCGCCCCTTCGGCGCCCATGACGGCGATCTCAGCGGTCGGCCAGGCAAAGACGAGGTCCGCACCGAGGTCCTGACTGCACATGGCGAGATAGGCTCCACCGTAGGCTTTGCGCAGGATGATCGTGATCTTTGGAACCGTCGCGGCCCCGTAGGCGAAAAGCATCTTCGCGCCGTGGCGGATGATGCCCCCGCGCTCCTGGGCTACGCCGGGGAGGAATCCGCCGGTGTCGACCAGGGTGATGATCGGGATATTGAAGATGTTGCAGAAGCGGATGAAGCGCGCGCCCTTATCCGAAGCGTCGATGTCCAGCGCGCCGGCCTTGAACTTCGGTTGGTTCGCAATGATGCCGACCACGACGCCCTGGATGCGAGCGAACCCGATAACCAGGTTCTTGGCAAAATCCATCTGAACCTCCAGGAAGTCCGCGTCGTCGACGAGGCGGCCGATGACGTCTTTCACGTCGATCGGGTTTTTCCCGTCCTCCGGGATGAGGTCATTCATGCCAGGATCCGCATCCAGGCTGAGCGGATACGCCAGATTGTGGGGCGGATCCATGATATTGTTCGACGGGATGAACGAGAGCAGCTTTTTGACGAGGGCGATCGCCTGGGCGTCATTCTCCGCCACAAAGTGGATGTTCCCGCTGATCGTCGCGTGCGCGGCCGCGCTTCCGACCTCGGCCATCGTGCACTTCTGGCCGGTGGCAGCCAGAATGACGTCCGGCCCGCAGATGAACATGTTTGCCTGGTCCTTGACCATGATCTGGAAGTCCGTGAGGGCCGGCGAGTAGGCCGCACCTCCGGCGCACGGGCCGGCGATCACCGCAATCTGCGGGACAACGCCCGAAAGGTAGACGTTCTTGAAAAACACTTTGCCGTAGCCCGAAAGCGACTCCACGCCCTCCTGAATGCGCGCGCCACCCGAGTCGTTGAAGCAGACGACCGGCATACCGGACTGCTGGGCGAAGTCCATGATGTCGCAGATCTTCTTCGCGTGCTGGCCGCCGAGCGATCCACCGGCCACCGTGAAGTCCTGGCTGTAGGCGGCCACCGGGCGATCGCCGACAAATCCGGTCCCCGTCACGACGCCGTCCGCGGGGAGGTCCTTTTTCTCCATGCCGAAGTTGTGGCATGTGTGCTTGACGTGCATGCCGAACTCCATGAACGTCCCGTCCTCGAAAAGGTTGTCGAGACGGTCGCGCGCGGTCATGAGGCCCTTTTTGCGGCGGGCCTCCAGCTTGTCCTTGCCCCCGCCATCGAGGATGGTTTCGCGGCGGGATTCAAGCTCTTCGATGAATTCTTTTTTGATGGCCATATCAGTGGGTTTTAGTGGGCTGCGGCACCGGGTTTCGGCTGGCAGAACTCGGTAAGAACACCGAGCGTGCTTTTCGGATGGAGGAACGCGACGAGCTTGCCGCCCGCGCCATCGAAGGGAACCTCGTGAATCAGGCGGATTCCGGCTTCCTTCGCCTGGCCAAGCTGGCCGGTGATGTCGGTCGTGGCAAATGCGATGTGGTGGATCCCCTCGCCCTTGTCGGCAATGAATTTTGCGATCGTGCTCTCCGGATCGGTCGGCTCAAGGAGCTCGAGGTGAACGTCCCCGCAGGCGAAGAACGCCGTGCGGACCTTCTGGGATGGGACCTCTTCGATGTGCTCGCACTTCAGGCCAAGCGCTTTTTCGTAGTAGGGAAGAGCAGCCTCGATCGATTTGACCGCAATGCCGAGGTGATCAATTTTTTGAATGGTTGGGTTCATATAAAGTCTAGATATTAGACAATCTAATATCCTCGCCGAACGCAACCTTTTTCTTACGCGGGGCGGATTTTTTCCTGTTTTGCGGCGTGCGCCCTGGCGACAGAAACGTATTTATCGGCCCAGGCGCGCAGGCCGGCGCGCTCATCCGGCGTGAGCTGGCGGACGACTTTGCCGGGCATACCCATGACCATCGAGCCTGCGGGTATCTTTGTCCGGGGGGTGACGACCGACCCCGCGGCGATGAGGCACTGGTCGCCGATCTCGGCGCCGTCGAGGACGACCGAGCGCATGCCGATGAGGCACTCGTCGCCGATCCTGCAGGCGTGGACCATGGCCAGGTGACCGATCGTGGTATAGGCGCCAACGATTGCGGGGAGATCATCCGCAAGGTGGATTACCGAGCCGTCCTGGACATTCGAGCCTTCGCCAATGATGATTGATTCGATGTCTCCGCGGAGCACGCAGCCGTAAAAAACGCTGGAATCCTTCGCGAGGCGCACGTCGCCCATGAGGCTGGCGTCGTCTGCAACGAATGCGGCCGCCGCGGTGTCCGGCTGCCGGTTGAGAAATTTGTTCAGGCGCTCGTCGATGGTCATAGGATGAGGTGGTTTGAGGAAGGATCAGGCGCCGAGCTGCTTCTGGACCTCGGCGCTGAGCGTGCGGCCATCGGCCTTGCCGGCGGCATTGGCACTGACGATTTTCATCACGGCACCCATCTCCTTTCGGGAGGTGGCCCCGGTCTCCGCAATCGCGGCGCGGACAATATCCGCGACTTCGGATTCGCTGAGCGCCTTGGGGAGATAGGTCGAAAGAACCTCAATCTCGGCGAGCTCGTTGGCCGCCATCTCCGGCCGGCCGCCCTTCTGGAAGCTCTCGACAGAATCCTGGCGCTTCTTGATTTCCTTGCGGACGATGAGGAGCGCCTCTGCCTCGTCGAGGACGCCGGAGGCGCCGTGCTTCTCGATGTTCGCGTTCATGAGTGCGGACTTCAGCATGCGGAGCACACCGAGCTTTGCGGTTTCACGGGCGAGCATCGCCTTTTTGATGTCCTGGTCGATAGTGGATTGGAAGCTCATGGGAAATCAGGGTCTGCGGAGCGCCTGCTGGACGACGAACGAGTTGCCAAGGATGTCGAAGATCCGCTGGCGCGGAAGAACCCTCCCGCCGAAGTAGTCGAGGTTGCCATCCTTGCCGATGACCGCGATTGCGAATCCCTGAGCGGCGTCGAACGCATAGGCGACGCGGGGACCGTCGGGAACGGTGACAAACGGGATGTTCGAGCGGATCTGGCCGGGCGTCCGGGAGAACGCGGCGACGCAGACGATTTTCTCTGCCGCGAGCCGCTCATACATCCGCTGGAGCTGGCCGACCTGTGAGCGGAAGGCCCACTGCCTCGGAGAGTCGGCGATGAGCACCACGACCGGCCGGCCGAGAAATTCCCGGGAGCTTTTGGTGGCCCCGGTGGAATCAACCCAGGAAAATTCAGGTGCGGGGCGGACGACCTCGGCAGCCAGCGGGCCCGCGAGAAAGACAGCAAGAAAGAGAGCGGCGAGCGTCCTCATATCTTCATGAGCTCCGCCTCTTTGTGGGAGGTGTGCTTCTCGATTTCCGCAACCATCCGGTCGGTGAGCTTCTGAATCTGGTCCTCGGCATCGGCCAGGGCATCCTCGGTGATGTCCCCTTCCTTCTCGAGCTTCTTGGCGCTGTCCATCGCCGCGCGGCGGCAGGCGCGCACGCGCACGCGGCCTTCCTCGGCGAGCTGCTTCACGGTCTTCGCCAGCTCGCGGCGGCGCTCCTCGGAAAGCTCGGGAATCGGAAGACGGATCAGCTTGCCGTCGACCGACGGGCAGATGCCGATGCGCGATTCGTTGATTGCGCGTTCAATGTCTCGCACGGTGGCGGCATCGAACGGCTGGATGACCAGGAGCCGGGGCTCGGGGGATGTGATCAGCGCGAGCTGCTTGAGCTTCATCGAGGACCCGTAGGCGATCACGTCGAGGTTTTCGACGAGGGCCGGCGAGGCCTTGCCGGTGCGGATCGACGCGAACTCGTGCGTCATGAAGTGGACGGCCTTCTCCATCGCCTCCTCGGCATCAAATGTGATTTCTTCTATGCTCATTTCTTTTCTTCGGGTTTTTCGGAGACCAGCGTGCCAACCGTCTCGCCGGTGATGGCCTTGCGGATGTTGTCGGGGCTGTTCATGTCAAAAATAATGATCGGCATCCGGTTGTCCATGCAAAGGCTGAATGCGGTCGAGTCCATAACCTGGAGCCTGCGCGAAAGCGCCTCCGAGTAGGTGATGTGTGTGAACCGCTTGGCGTCCGGATTCTTCATGGGATCGCAGTCGTAGACGCCGTCAACTTTCGTGGCCTTGAGGATGACCTCGGCGCCGATCTCATTGGCACGGAGTGCGGCGGTTGTGTCCGTCGAGAAGAACGGGTTTCCGGTTCCCGCCACGAAGATGACAGCCCGGCCCTGCTCGAGGTGGGAGATCGCCCGCCGGAGGATGAATGGCTCAGCCACATTGTTCATCTCGATGGCGGTCTGGACGCGCACTTCGACCCCGAGCGACTCGAGCGCGCTCAGGAGGGCGAGCCCGTTGATGACGGTTGCCAGCATGCCCATGTAGTCGGCGGTCGTCCGGTTCATCCCGCGATGGCTCGCGGAAAGGCCCCGCCAGATATTTCCGCCGCCGATTACGATCGCCAACTCGACGCCGAGCTTCTGCACTTCGGCGATCTGTCCGGCGATGTGCGAGACGATTTGGGGGGAGATGTTGTCACGGCTGCCCGGCTCACGGAGGGCTTCGCCGCTGAGTTTCAGGACAACACGTTTGTAGCGCGGGGTGGGAGATGTTGTTGTTGACATGCGGATCTTGGGGAGATCAAACCGCATCAGGGCGGAACTGGAAAGGACAAATCGAAAACCGTGCCCGGAGCAACAGGGAATCCGCGAAGAAATTCCGCCGCCGCCAGGCGCTTGCGCCCCTCGAGTTGGACCTCTTCGAGAACGAGGCTCCCCCCGCCTGCTGCCACGGCAATTCCCGCGGGACCGCCTGCGAGGACCGTGCCGGGAACACCCGACTCGCAAGCGGCGCGGGCCCGGTGAACTTTGATGATGGCGCCGGTGCCCGCGACGCGGGCGAACGCGCCCGGCCAAGGTGACATCGCCCGCACCTGCCGTTCGAGATCAACGGCCGGAAGCGTCCAATCGAGCCTTCCGTCGGACTTGCTGAGCTTCGGCGCGTAGGTGGCCAGCGACGTATCCTGCCTGATCCGTGGGGCGGTTCCTGCCGCGAGGAGTCCGACAGCTTGCAGAATCGAAGGGGCAGCGAGCTCGGCGAGCCGGTCGTGCAATGCACCCGCCGTCTCTGTCGCGCCGATCGCCAGGGGGGTGGCCAGGAGGATATCCCCGGTGTCTAGGCCCTCGTCCATATACATGATTGTGATCCCGGTTTCGGCATCGCCCATCCGGATCGCAGCCTGGATCGGAGAGGCTCCGCGGTGGCGCGGGAGAATCGAGGCATGAATGTTCAGGCAGCCGAAACGCGGGATCTCCAGAATTTGCGCAGGGAGAATCTGTCCGTAGGCGGCGACCACCATCAGATCAGGCGAAAGCGCGGCAAGTACGGACGCCTCCCGGCGGATTCTCTCCGGCTGGAAAACCGGAATGCCCCGCCCGAGCGCCTCGGCCTTTATCGCGGAAACCCGCGGCTTCAAGTCGCGCCCGGCCGGCCGGTCGGGCTGGGTGATCACGGCGACGACCTCATGTCCGGGCGATCCCGCGAGTGCCTGCAGGGCCGGAAGCCCGATGTCGCCGGTGCCACAATAGATGATACGCATATGAAAAGTCTCTGTGGGCGTTTCAGACGAAACGCCGCGGAACGCGCCGGGGAGCGGCGGTCCGCGCGATCTCGCCGGCGGTCACCTCGCGCTGCCCGAGGGACGCTGCGCACCCGGTGCAGAGGTAGTCGTAGATTTCCCGGTCGGGGAGAACGAGGAGCAGCTTCTCACGGACAGGCATGGCCTTGTTGCACTTGCTGCAGAAAAGCGATGAGGCGCGGAAGCTTTCAAATTGTTTCATGGGGCATGGTTATTGCAATCGGTGCGCGGACGTTCCGTCCAGGCGGTTTTGTCACGCACTACAGTGGTGACTTTATCCAATCCGCCCGATGCCCGCAACCCGCACGATCAAAGATTTCCCGATTGTGCCCATTGTCGCGATTGACTTTGGCGCGGCGCTTGACTAACAAAAGTCCTCCATCCTCCGGACACGTGGCCAACAACGACGACTACATCGTAGAAATTCTCCAGGACGTCGGCCTGATCAACAAAACACAGGTCGAGCACGCGCGGGCGCACATGACAACCAACAGCGTTGTCGATGCCCTCGTGCACGAGGGCATCATCAGCCAGGAGGATATCGGCCGCACACTGGCCGCCCAGAACGGCATGGAGTTCGTCGACCTCGGGCAGATGACAATCATGCCGGATGCCGTCGCCCTGCTGGCTCCTGAGGACGCCAAGCGCTACGGCGCGATGCCGATCACGGAACGCGAGGGCGCCCTCCTCATCGCCATCAGCGATCCGATGGACATGGCGACGATGGACGGGCTGACCTACAAGCTTCAGCGTGAGGTGGAGTTTGTCTGCGCGACAAAGGATTCCATCCGCAAGCACCTCATCAAGTATTACGGAAGCGCCGAGGACGTGACCTCCGACCTCATGCGCGAGATGGGGATCGATGGAGCGTTCGGCAGCAGCGTGCCTGGCGAGGACGCCAGCGACGGCGGGCCGGAGAATGACGCCCCGATCATCAAGATGGTCTCGATGCTGATCCTTGAAGCGCACAACAACCGCGCCAGCGACATCCATCTCGAGCCGCTCGAGGCAAAATTCCGCGTCCGCTTCCGCATCGACGGTGTCCTTCAGGAAATGCAGAGCCCGCCGAAAAAGCTGCATTCGGCGATGATCAGCCGCATCAAAATCATGACCGGATCGATGAGCATCGCGGAGAAGCGGCTCCCGCAGGACGGCCGGATCCAGATGAAGCTTGGCAAGAAGTCGATCGACCTGCGCGTGTCGACGATCCCGACCGTTCACGGCGAGAGCGTTGTCATGCGGATCCTGGACAAGTCCGCCCTGGTCATCGGCCTCCCGGAGCTTGGTTTCCTGTCGGACGACCAGACCAAGTTCGAGAAGCAGATCAATCTTCCGGACGGAATCATCCTCGTCACCGGACCGACCGGCTCCGGCAAAACGACGACGCTTTACGGGTGCCTGAACTACATGAACAAGCCGGACCGGAAACTCATCACGGTCGAGGATCCGGTGGAATACCAGATGAGCGGCATCAACCAGGTGCCGGTCAACGCCGAGGTGGGAATGACCTTCCCCGCCGCGCTCCGGTCGATCCTCCGCCAGGCGCCGAACATCATCATGATCGGTGAGATCCGCGATATGGAGACCGCCGGCATCGCCACCAATGCCGCCCTCACCGGCCACCTCGTGCTTTCGACCCTGCATACGAACGACGCGCCCAGCGCGGTCGCCCGCCTGATCGACATCGGCATCAAGCCGTTTCTCGTCTCGAGCTCGGTGCGCGCGATTCTTGCCCAGCGGCTGGTCCGCCGGCTGTGCCCGAAGTGCAAGCAGCCGGGCGAACTCAGCGAGTATGAGATGCACGTCCTCCGCATCGAGCCCGGGCAGCTCGGCCAGGCGCATGTCATGCGGCCGGTCGGCTGCGAGCTTTGCCGCGGCAAGGGCTACAAGGGCCGGATGGGCATCTTTGAAATTTTCGTGGTCGACGACGAGGTCAGGAACATGATCAACAACAACGCATCGACGATCGCCCTCCGGCAGCGCGCGAGGGAACTGGGAATGCGCACGCTCCGCGAGGACGGCGTCCGCAAGGTCCTGGCCGGACTCACGACCGCCGACGAGGTCATCACCACCACGATGTCGGATCTGAATTAAAAACCCCATGGATGCCCGTCAAGTCATCGATATTTTCGTGGAGCGCGGCCTGATCGCCGCCGAGCAGGCTGAGGCCTATGTGCAGCACTCAATCTCCGAGGAGAAGGCGATCGAGGATGTCCTGGTCGAGCAGCAGGTGGTGGACGCCGACGGCTTCAGCCAGGTGATTGCCGACTACATCGGCGCCGAAGCCTACGATCTGGCGGATTTCTCACCGGATTCCTCGGTGCTGAGCCTGATCCCCTCGGCTCTCGCCCGCCTGCACGGTGCCCTGCCGGTCATGGCGTCCGGAAACACGATCTTTGTGGCGCTGACCGACCCGCTAAACCCGCAGACGGTCGAGGACCTGCGCTTCAGCCTCGGACGCGAGATGCAGATCCTGGTGGCATTTCCCCCGCGGGTGCGTGCGCTCGTCGCCGAGCACTACGGCGCGGAGGCGACGAACATCGATGACATTCTCGCGCAGCTTGGGAGCGGAAACGAGCTCACCCTCGACGAGGGCGAGGACTCGTTCAACCTCCAGGCGGTTGCCGCCGAGGCGAACGCCGCACCGATCATCAAGTATGTCGACCTGATTCTCGACAAGGCGGTGGCGGCCCGGGCGAGCGACATCCATTTCGAGCCCTTCGAGACGGAATTCAAGATCCGCTACCGTGTGGACGGGGCCCTCTATGAGATGGATCCCCCGCCGCTTCACCTCGCCCTGCCGGTCATCTCCCGCGTGAAGGTTATGGCCAATCTGAACATTGCCGAGCGGCGGCTTCCCCAGGACGGCCGGATCCAGCGCGTGATCAACGGAAAGCAGGTTGACCTCCGCGTCTCCACGCTGCCCACGTCGCACGGCGAGAGCGTCGTCCTCCGCGTGCTCGACCGCTCGAGCGTGAATCTCGAACTCGAGACGCTCGGCATGCCTGAGGACATCTTCAACTACATCCTCGAGGTCATCCAGAAACCAAACGGCATCTTCATCGTCACCGGACCGACCGGCTCGGGGAAGACAACGACGCTGTATGCGTGCCTGCGCAAGATCAACACGATCGATTCCAAGCTCCTCACAGCCGAAGACCCGGTTGAATACGAAGTCGACGGGATCATCCAGGTGCCGATCAACGAGGCAATCGGGCTTAACTTCGCGCGCGTCTTGCGCGCGTTTCTCCGTCAGGACCCCGACCGCATCCTGGTGGGTGAGACGCGTGATATGGAAACCGCCCAGATCGCCATCCAGGCCTCGCTCACCGGGCACCTGGTTTTCACGACACTGCACACCAACGATTCCACCGGGGCGGTCACCCGACTCTCGGATATGGGCATCGAGCCGTTTTTGATCTCGGCCTCGCTCGAGTGCATCCTCGCACAGCGCCTGATCCGCAAGATCTGCACGAACTGCCGGACCGCCTACGAGCCGAGCGAGCAGGTGCTGAACTCGCTGGGCCTGAGCGTCCACGACATCGGCGACAAGGTTTTCTACTACGGCAAGGGCTGCGAAGCCTGCAACCATACCGGCTACAAAGGCCGAAAAGGCATTTACGAGCTCCTAAAGATCACCGATCCGATCCGGGAGATGATCAACGAGCGCGCCCCCGGCGTCCTCATGCGGCAGAAGGCGATCGAGCTGGGCATGACCACGCTCCGTGAGGACGGGCTCCGCTCGATTTACGACGGGCTGACGACCATCGAGGAAGTCGTCAAGTATACGTAATCCGGCCCTCGCTTACGCGGGCTTGGTTGCAAGCAAGGCAAGCCGCGGCCACCACCAGACGGTCTTTCCCTCTTCTTCCCCGATCCGGAAGACCTCTCGCACCCGCTCCGGAGCCGCTGCGACGAGCTCGCGAACGGCCTGACGGTTTTGCGCGCTGGTTGCGGCGGCCTCGAAATACCATTCGAGATCGGGCTGCTTGAGGGGCGTCAGCCGGCAGCTGAGAATCTTCAGCCCGGACTCCCCGGCCATCGCGGTCCAGGCTGACGGCGAAAGGAATCTGCCATGGCTCGGGTCACGCAACTTTTCGACCCGGTGGATCCATTCCTCGGCCTCGGGCTCACCATCCGGAACGCTGCCGTCGATGAGGAGAAAGTGTCCACCCGGTTCGAGGACGCGCGCCACTTCGGTAAGAAATGCCCGTGGATCGCTGAAGTGATGCGCCGCCACCCGGCAGGTCACCAGGCCGAAAGACGCATCCGCATAGGGGAGACGCTCCGCCTCGTGCAGGGCGGTGGTGACCGCCAACCCGCGCCCGGCCGCGAGTTCCTTTGCCCGGTCGAGCATGGCCGGCGAAAGGTCCGAAGCGGTCACATCCCAGCCCTGCTCCGCCAGGAACGCCGCCGTGTGGCCCCCGCCGGTCGCCACATCCAGCGCGCGCCGGGATTTGGTCAGAGAAACCCCGGACACCTCCTCGCGGACATCCGAAACATCGGCCAAAATGTGTGATGTTCCATAGTTCCGGCTCTGCCGGTCAAACTGCTCGCGGGCCGCGAGTTGTCGTGCATCCAAGGGCATGACGGCTTTTACCGCCCTCCGCGCAAAACGTCGAAACGAAAACTGTCCACGAACCGCTTTTTCCTGATCGCCCGTGCGCGCAAAAATCCCGGCGAAGTCGTTTGACCGCTCCGCTGTTTCCCGTTATTCTTCCAAGCTTGATCTGGTGAGGTGGCTGAGTGGTCGAAAGCAGCGCTTTGCTAAAGCGCCGTACTCCAAAAGGGTACCGGGGGTTCGAATCCCCCCCTCACCGTTTCTTGTTTTTTGTTGTTGATAAGCAATCGCGCAGCCCCGGTTCTCGGGTTGACCACGACCAAGTTCCTGCAACAGCTCCTCCCAGGATTCGCTCGTGCATGGCATCCTGCCTGCCACGTTAACAGACTTTGAAATGGTGCACCGCCTTTCTGCGTACGCCATGCACCAAAACCTGATTTCCAACGCAAGAAGAGATCACGCTTGACGTGCAACCTATTGCATGAAATCTTCGCAACATGAAGTTCTCCCCCGAACCTTTCAACCTCCGGGCCATTATTTATGGAACCGGTCGGGTCTTCGTGTGTCTTACCATTTTAGTGGTGCCGGTCCGGATGTTGTCCTCATGCAAGCAGGAGCCTGCTCCTCAAGGCCCAAGGTACAGCGAGAAATTGTCCGGTGATAATCCGACATTCCGCTTTGCGGTTCATCCGCTTTACAACCCCGCAAAACTCAGTTCGGTATACCAGCCGCTGATGGACTATCTGGATAGCCGCGTGCCGTCCGCCAAGTTCGCGCTCGAAGCCTCACGCGACTACGCACATTTCGAGAAGAAGATTCAAGAGGACAAGCTGGAGTTTCTGCTTCCCAACCCCTGGCAGACATTGGAGGCGATGAAAAGCGGCTATGAGGTGATTGCGATGGCGGGGGATCCGGAGGATTTTCGGGGTCTGATCATCGTCCGGCGGGATAGCGGCATTCAAAAGCCAACGGAGCTCAAGGGGAAGAAGGTCAGCTATCCGGCCCCGACGGCTCTGGCGGCCTGCATCATGCCCCAATATTTCCTGCACACTCAGGGGCTGAACGTCATGACCGATTTAGAGAACTGCTATGTTGGCTCGCAGGAGTCTTCGATCATGAATGTGTTCCTCGGGCAAACCTCGGCGGGTGCGACCTGGCCGCCTCCATGGCGGGCCTTTCAAAAGGATCATCCCTACGAAGCCGCCGAGTTGAAGGTCATGTGGGAAACTCCTTCCCTGATCAGCAACTCAGTGATGGCGCGCAAGGATCTGGCATCCAGGCTCAAGGATCAGGTGCGGACCGCACTGCTGAGTCTCCCCGAAACTCCTGAAGGGCGGGCCATCCTGGCCGGAATGGAAACCAGACGGTTCCGGGCAGCAACCGATGCCGACTACGAGGTCGTGCATGACTACGTTGTCCGTTTTGAAAAAGCTGTGCGACCGGTGAAAAGCAAATAGCCATGCCTGCGAAGAACCGATTTCCGCATTTTCTTGTTGCCCTTGCTCTCTGGGCACCTGCCGCCTGCAAGGAGAAGCCGGCCGACGAGGGGCCGCGCTATGGCACGAACCCGGCTCTTGAGGCCCGGGCAACCTATCGGTTCGGGATCGCGCCGATCTATAATCCGGCCAAACTCAACTTCGAGTATCAGCCGCTGATGGCGTATCTGGAAGCCCAGGCCAAACCCGGCAAGTTCGTTCTCGAAGCGGCGCGCGACTATGCGCATTTCGAGAACAAGATCCGCGGGGACGCGTTGGAGTTTATCCTACCCAATCCATGGCAGGCCTTGGAGGCGATGAAGAGCGGCTACGAAGTGATCGCGATGGCTGGGGATCCGGAGGATTTTCGGGGCCTGATCATCGTCCGGCGGGACAGCGAAGTGCAAAAGCCAGAGGATCTCAAGGGAAAGAAGGTCAGTTATCCGGCCCCAACGGCCCTGGCAGCCTGCATCATGCCCCAATATTTTCTGCACACTCAGGGGCTGAACGTCATGGCCGATTTGGACAACTGCTATGTTGGCTCGCAGGAGTCCTCGATCATGAATGTGTTCCTCGGGCAAACCGCTGCGGGCGCGACCTGGCCACCCTGCTGGAGAGCGTTCCAAAAGGATCACCCCGAAAAAGCCGCGCAATTGAAGGTCATGTGGGAAACGCCTCCACTGGTCAACAATGCGGTGATGGCACGCAAAGATCTGCCCGCCGAGCTCAAGGATCAGGTGCGGGCCGCCCTGCTGAAACTCCCCGAAACTCCCGAAGGACGGGCCATCCTGGCCAACATTGAAACCGGACGGTTCTGGGCCTCAACCGATGCCGACTACGAGATCGTGCGCACCTACGTCGAAGGCTTTGAGAGTGAAGTGAGAACGGTGGAAAGAAAATGAAGCTTCTCGACCCGGTGCGGAATTATTTGTTCGGATCGCTGCGCGGACAGCTCATTTTTGGCGTGGCGCTGACGCATGCCGTGCTGATGACGATCTTTATTGTGGATCTGACACACCGGCAACAGGTCATGCTTCTGGAGAGGCAGCGGGAACAAACATTGGCACTGACGCAATCGCTGGCGACGACCTCGGCCGTCTGGCTGGCCGCCAACGACGTCATCGGCCTGCAGGAGTTGGTTGACGCACAGCGGCGGTATCCGAATTTGGTTTTCGCGCTGCTGACCAACGCCGATGGCAGGGTGCTTGCCCATACCGATAAAGGCAAAATCGGGCTCACTGTTCTGGACCTGCCGGAATCCCCGCAGACCAGCATTCTCTCAGCCGGCCGGACCCTCGTCGATGTCGCCGTGCCGGTGGCACTCTCCGGAAAGATCGTGGGTTGGGCGCGGGTCGGAACAGACCTTGGTGAAACCAGCAAGCTTGAGTCGGGAATGGCCGTTGGCGGCGCGTTCTACGCCCTGGCCGCCATTCTGATCGGCTCGGCGATGGCCTGGTGGCTCGGATTGAAAGTGACTCGGCGGCTCTACGCCATCGAGCACACCGTCGATGCGGTTCACGCGGGCCGGGTTGGGGAGCGGACGCGTCTTGGCGGCACCGATGAAGCGGCCCGGCTTGCCGGGGCATTCGATACCATGCTTGATACTGTCACAGCCCGCGAGCGGGAGCTGCGCGATAACCAGGTAGAGCTTCAAAAGCTCAACGAGCACCTGGAAGAGACCGTTGAAAAAAGAACCCAGGAGCTTCGCGTGGCCCTCGAACAAACCTTGCGGCACCAGACAGAACTGGTGGAGGCAAAGGAAGCGGCGGAAGCCGCGGCAAAAGCCAAGGGGGAATTCCTCGCCGTGATGAGCCACGAACTCCGCACTCCGCTCAATGGGGTACTCGGCTTTGCGGAGCTCCTCATCCTTGCCGGCCTCCACGACGAGCAAAGGCAGTATGCGGAAAATATTGCCTCCAGCGGCAAACACCTCCTCAGCGTGGTGAACGATATCCTGGATTTTTCGAGCATCGAGCGCGGACGCATGGTGTTGGATGACATGCCAATCAATATCTCCGGGCTGCTCGTGAATGCCAGTCGCCCAGTCGAGAAGCTGGCCCGCCAGAAAGGAATCGGGTTCGAGAACTCGATAGACAACGATGTGCCGCACGAAATGATGGGGGACTCGCGCCGCCTCCTTCAGATCCTGATCAACCTCCTCGGCAACGCGGTCAAGTTCACCTCACAGGGTTCTGTCGGCCTGCGGGTGCGCAGAGCCGCTGGCGGCATGATCGAATTTGTGATCGAGGACAGCGGCCCGGGAATTGCCCCGGAGGTGCAGGCGATGCTTTTTAAACCCTTCACGCAAGGCGACTCTTCGATCAGTCGCAGATTTCAAGGCACGGGGCTGGGGCTGGCCATCTCCCAGCGCCTGGCCGGTCTCATGGGCGGGGCTGTGACCGTCACAAGCAAGGAGGGAAGCGGAAGCGTCTTTACCCTGCGGTTGCCACTTCGCACCGCAGATGGCACCAGGCAGGAGCAAGCTCCGACACCAACGGTTGCCAACTCGGCACTCCCATGCGGCCCCGAGCGCACCGTCCTCGTCGTCGAGGATGATGCCGTCAACAGAAAACTCGCTGGCAGAATGCTCGCGAAGCTAGGCTACAAGGCGGAACTGGCAGAAAGCGGCCCCAGTGCCATTGCGGTCTTTGCGCCGGGAAAATTCCAAGCAATCCTTATGGATATCCGGATGCCCGAGATGGATGGACTCGAGGTAACGAGGCGCATCCGGTCCCTCGAATCGGAAACCCGTGTGCCAATCATCGCTCTCACCGCAAACGTGATGCCCGGCGACCGCGAGCGATTTCTTGCGGCCGGCATGGACGAGTTCCTCTCGAAACCGTGCACCATCGACGGGCTCGCCGAAAAGCTGTCCGTGATCTCGGAGCGAACCTCCAGAGGATAACCCCGTCACTACGACCTGTGTCGGAGCCCTCGGCGCGCTTGCGATAACCATTAGGGCAGCTCCGCTATCAAGCACATCGCAGCGATGTGCGAGTCCCGGCGCTGAGAGCGTGCGGGGCGGAAAAGACCGCCCCGAGGAGCGGCCTCTTTTTACCTATCAGGAGCTTGGAACCTCTCTCCTCGCTGCGATGGATCGCGTACCCGCGAGGCGAGTATTCTTGTGGCTTTCTGCGTGCCGTGCATAATGCCGATCGCTCGTTCGATTCAGGATTACGCATTTTAGCTATGAATAATCACCCCTCCAGCGTTCCGCCGCTGTCCGCAGAACTGACCAAAGGTGCCGACACCATAAAGCCTGGCAAATTTGCGGGAGGGATTCCGCAGGAAATGGCCACACTGCCCCAGATCCGCATCGGACAGACGTGGTTCACCACCGCTCAGATGCTGACGGTTCTTGTGCCGGTCGGCTTCGTTGTGGCGCTTGTCACAGTCGCGGCGGCACAGCAACTGCGGACGATGCCGGAGGTCCAAAGCTTCATCAAAGCATTTCCAGGCACCGGAAGCTTCTCGCGCCCGGTTGAAAGCGGCTTTCCCTGGTGGCTGCGCTACCAGCATTTTCTAAACCTGTTTCTCATGCTTTTCATGATCCGGTCCGGGCTCCAGATCCTTGCGGACCATCCGCGGCTGTATCTCGATGGCGACTGCACGCCGGGGCGCGACTGGTTCCGGCTGCGCGGACCGGTGCCACGCGACCGCGTCTGGACGGCAAAAGAGGACAGCGTCGCACTGCCTGGCTGGCTCGGGTTGCCGGGGATCCGGCATTCGATCGGACTCGCCCGCTGGTGGCACTTCAGCCTCGATACCCTCTGGCTGCTGAACGGCATCATTTTTTACATCCTTCTCTTTTCGACCGACCAGTGGCTGCGGCTGGTCCCGCAGTCGTGGGATCTGATTCCTAACGCCGTCTCGACCGCCATCCAATATGCCTCGCTGGATTTCCCGCCCGCTTCCGGGTGGCAGCAATATAACGGGCTGCAGATGATCGCGTATTTCACGACCGTCTTCGTCGCCGCACCGCTCGCGATGGTGACCGGGCTGCTTCAAGCCCCCGCGATTGCCGCGCGCTTCAAGACCGCCAAGGGCGTGCTGAACCGGCAGGTTTCGCGCACGGTTCACTTTTGCGTGCTCGGGTATTTCATTTCGTTCGTGATCATCCACGTCACGATGGTGTTCTCGACCGGCCTCCTCAAGAACCTGAACCACATCACGCGCGGTGTGAACGACGGCTCTCCGGGCGGACTCGTCCTGTTCGCCGTCGGGATCGGGGCGATCGCTGTCGCATGGGTGGCCGCCTCGCCGTTCACGCTCAGGTATCCGCGGCTCATCCAGCATGTCGGACGCCTGATCACCGGATGGTTCCGCGACGGGCTCGAGTCGTTCAAGCCGGTCGCAAAATTCCAGGACAAGGACATCTCCCCCTACTTCTGGCCCAATGGCACGGAGCCGGCGTCGGAGGAATACCGCCGGCTCGCGGACGGCGGGTTCAAGGATTTCAAACTGAGGATCGGCGGGCTGGTCGAAAACCCGGTCGAGATTTCTTTCGATGAGCTCAAGGCATTGCCGAAATCCGAGCAGATCACCCAACACTACTGCATCCAGGGCTGGTCGGGCATCGCGAAGTGGGGCGGAGTGCGGATGTCCGAAATTCTGAAAATCGTCCGCCCGAAGCCCGGGGCGCGTTACGTGGTCTTTTATTCGTTTGCTCACGGAGCGGGCGAAAACGAGGGCCTCTACTACGATGCCCACAAGATCGCGCACATGCACCATGCGAACACGATCCTGGCCTACGAGATGAACGGCAAGCCGCTGCCGGAACTCAACGGCGCGCCGGTCCGCCTCCGCAACGAGCTCGAGCTCGGGTTCAAGCAGGTCAAATGGATACAAGGCATGGAGTTCGTCGAAACCTTCAAGGACCACGGATCGGGCGAGGGAGGGTTCAACGAGGATAACGAATTCTACGGCTACCGCGCCCCGATCTAAAGGATCACGATGCCTGGCCACGCATGAAGACCCAGCACATCGACCGGCTTTTCGAGCGGGGCGTCCTGCGTCCTTTGCAATCGTTGCCAGAGCGGGTCCGGCAGGGCATTTACGTTTTTGCCAACGGCTTCATCTCGTTGGCCATACTGGCGGCACTGGCCGCAGCGACCGGTTCGCCGCTTGTCTTTCCGTCACTGGGTCCGACGGCCTACGTTCTTTACCTGTTCCCGCTTGCGCCGGGTTCCTCGCCCCGGGACTGCTTGGCCGGGCACGCGATCGGGATTCTGTGCGGCTACGCGGCACTCTTTCTCACCGGGCTGGCCGGCCTGCCGGATTCGTCCGCCCATGCGATCTCCTGGCACAGAGTTGTGGCGGCGGCGCTGTCGCTGTCCGCGACTGCGGCGGGGATGGTTTTCGCCCGCGTCAACCATGCGCCTGCGTGCGCAACCACCCTCATCGTTTCGCTTGGCATCATCAGCCGGCCGGTCGATTTGCTCCTGATCGAGCTGGCCGTTCTCCTGCTTGTGATCCAGGCGGGGGTCCTGAACCGGCTGGCGGGCGTGCCCTATCCGGTCTGGAGCGGGCGGCGATGAGAATGCGCGGTCCTTCAGGCTGGCGGGTCCTGCAGGTGTTTGATGGCCTCGCGCACCGCAGGGACGAGCGGCACCAGGCATTCGGAAATTGCGCGCGGGTTGCCCGGAAGGTTGATAATCAAGGTGCGTCGGCGTGTGCCGGCAGTGGCCCGGGAGAGGATCGCGGTCGGAACCTTTGAAAAACCGGCCGCCCGCATCGTCTCCCCGAACCCGGGCAGTTCGCGTTCCAGGATGGCTCGCGTGGCCTCGGGCGTGACGTCGCGGGGGGAGGGCCCCGTGCCTCCGGTGGTTATCACCAGGTCGCAGCGTTCGCTTTCGCAAAGCTCAACCAGCGTGGACTCGATGAGCGGCTGCTCATCGGGCAGAAGGCGGACGACGAAGACGGCCGCCGGGTCGAGGCATTCCGTCACGACCCGCTCGATTTCGGGGCCGCTGAGATCCTCGTAGATTCCGGCGCTGGCCCGGTCGCTGAGCGTGATCCGGCCAATTTTCATAATTTGGTTTTTTCCGTTACGCGGATGTCGCCGATGCGCATGGATTTGTCGGCAGATTTCATCATGTCATAGAGAGTCAGGGCCGCGATGGAGACTGCAGTTAGCGCCTCCATCTCCACGCCGGTCTTTGCGCTGGTGCGGGCGGTGGCGCTGATCCGGATATGGTCGTCGCCGATTTCAAAGTCCACCGTGACCTGGTCGAGCGGGAGGGAGTGGCAGAGCGGGATGAGGTTGGCGGTTTTTTTCGCAGCCTGAATGCCGGCGATCCGGGCGACAGCCAGCACATCGCCTTTGGGCAGCGCCTGATCGCGGAGGAGGCGGATGGTTTCCGGCTGGCAGTGGAGGGTTCCTGCGGAGGAGGCGGTCCGTATCTGCTCGGGCTTGGAGCCCACATCGACCATGCGGGCGTGGCCTTGATTGTCGAGATGGCTCAGATTCATAAAAGAAATGTTGGGAACAAATGTGTTGCCGGATCCTGCCTGTCCATCACAAGCGCGTCCGCGGAGGCCAGCGAAGTCAGGTCGCCGGAATGTTGCCAGCCGAGCGGTCTGACATAAAGCATTCCGTCGCGGAATTCGCGCAGGGCGGGAGTCCATGTGCGGCGCGAGTCCGTGGAGCTTGGCAGCGGTTCGGTGAGGTAAACGCCTGTCATGCCCGGGGGCTTCCCTCCCTCGAAGCGTGCGAGGGCGCGGTTCACAAACGCGTGGAAGCAGACCCAGTGCGCGAGAGGGTTGCCGGGAAGCCCGAAGACTGCCTGCCGCCCCCGCGTGGCGAAGATCATCGGTCCGCCGGGGCGGCTGTTGATGCGGGCCGCATGAATCGTGAATCCGGCATTCCGGAGTGCCCGGCCGGTGTGGTCGTGGTCGCCCGGCCCGGAACCGCCGGAGATCAAGAGCAGGTCCCCGTCAAATCCGTCCACCGCGCACTGAAGCTCAGACGCCACATCGGGAATCCTCCGGCAAACGGGCCGGATCCCCTCCGTCTCCAGCAGCGCCCGCGTCATCGGACCGTTGCTGTCGTAAATTTGCCCCTCACCCAGCGGTTCGCCCGGCTCGACCAGTTCGCTTCCGGTCGAAATATGGCAGGCTCTAGGCCTAGAAAAAACCCGGACGCCCGTGATGCCCGCTCCAATCATCAGCGAGATCGCTCCCGCCGTGATCTCCGTCCCGCCGTGTAAAACCACAGCTCCCTTCCGCAGCACTTCCCCGCGATGGCGGATGTGGGCGCCGTCAGGGATTTCCTGACCTTCCCTCACCCGCACGAAGCCGGCTTCCGACTGGCAGTCCTCCTGCCGGACGACGCAGCGGCTGCCATGCGGAATTGGCGCGCCCGTAAAAATCCTCGCTGCCTGTCCGGACTGAATCACGCCCGCGTTTGCAGTCCCCGCAGCAACCTCTTGCACGACGGACCACGGACCGGGTCCCGCCAGTGCGTATCCGTCCATCGCGCTGTGATCAAATGCCGGCACGTCGATGCCCGAGCAAACATCCGCCGCTGTGACCATTCCGGAAGCCTCCGCCACCGGAACCTCGCTGACCGCGCAAGGGACGATGTGCTCATCGATGAGATCCCAAACCGCTTCGATTTCGATCATTCGCTCCCCAGTTTCCATATCGGAACATCCCGCTTCAATCGGTCCATGAATTTTTGCATTACGGCGAAGGCCTCGCCACGGTGCTTCGAATGCACGTCCATGATGATCGCGGCCTCGCCAACGGGGACAAATCCGGTGCGGTGGAACACGCGCACCCGCTTGCAGGGATGCTCGCGGTTGAGTTGGGCAAGAATTTCGCGAATGACCTTTTCCGCCATGCGATCGTAGGCCTCGTAGGTGAGACCCTTGATGGTCTTTCCGTCCTCCTGGTCGCGAACGATGCCGTCAAACCGCGCGACGGCCCCGCAGCCGGGAACCGCGAGCGGCGGCAAGTGCAGGGGCTGCCCAGTGATCATGACCTCCACAGTCATCCGCCTGAAACCGGCGGAATGACCGCCACCTCCTGATCGGGATTTATGCTGTTACCGGCGGAAAGGTAGCTCAGATTCGAGGCGATCCGGGACTGTGTCCGCAAGGCTGCCAAACCCGGATGTCGCCGGACGGCTTCCGCCCAGAATTCGTCCACCATCAGCGGGCCGTCGACGTCCCAGTGCTCCTCGCGGCAGCCTGCGGCATCTCCAGCCTGGGCGAAATATAGGACCTTCATTTTGCTTCAACCTCCGATGGCCGTCATCGGACGTCCGGGTGCGTAGCTGTCGAGAAACTCGTGGTTCTCGGGTTTGTTGGCGATGGCCTCCCGAAAAGCATCAGCCGGATTCCCGCCGATGCGAAGGCTTTCCCTGAGATCAATTTCGCCGTGTCGCCCGAGGCAGGGGCGCAGCTTCCCGTCAGCCGTCAGCCGCAGCTTGTTGCAGGTGGCGCAGAAGTGCGTCGTGGTCATGGCTCCGATGAAGCCGATCGTGGCGGGCGCTTCAAGGCTGTCGTGGCAGAACTCATAGTAGCGCGCAGGGCCGTAGCCCGGCCGGAAGTTCTCCCGCGACGAGAGTGTCCCGATCGCAGACAGGCGCCGCAGGAGTTCCTCGACGGAGAGAAAGCGCGGATCGTCCATCACGCCGGCCGTGCTGAGCGGCATCAGTTCAATGAACCTCAGGGGCATTCCCTGACGTGCGGCAAACTTGATCAGGGGGAGATACTGGCACTCGTTGAGGCTCCGCAGCAGAACACAGTTCAGCTTGATGACCTCAAAGCACTGCTCCCGAGCTTTTTGAATGCCATCCAGAACTGGCTGCAAACGCCCCCCGGTGATCCGGTGGTAGATCTCCGGATCCAGGGCGTCCAGACTGATGTTCAGCGAGCGCACGCCAGCCCTCCGAAGACTTGGAGCGAGGTCCGCAAGATGCGTGGCATTGGTTGAGACTCCGAGCGTCTGAACTCCGGGCAGCTCCCAGATCCCGCCCAGGATCTCGACGATATCCCGCCGGATGAGCGGCTCTCCTCCGGTGACACGGAACTTGCGGAACCCCAGCTCCGTGGCAGCCTTAACACTTCGGATAATCTCATCGGTCGTGAGGTGATCCACCTTCTGGGACCAGCCTTTGTAGCCTTCCGGCATGCAATAGAGGCAGCGTTCGTCGCAGCGATCGGTGACGGAGATCCGTAAATAGTCAACGGTTCTCCCGAAAGGATCGGAGAGCGCTGTTCCGGTGGATTCAGATGCCTGCATTCTCATCAAAAGGCCCTTCCCGCAAATTTGATGGCTGCCACAGGAAGCACCGCTGCAAGAGCGAAGAACAAGGTCAAAATCATATTTTCTGTCATGATCCCATCTTCGCAAGATCCTCAGGTGTATTGAGATTGAGGAAGTCGACCTTCTCAGAGAGAGTGCGCGAACGCACGGTCATCAAACCCTCCTCGACCAAGAAAGTGACTAGAGTTTGCATCTTATTCTGACCCGCTCTCACGCGGCGGAGCAACGGTTCCAACGCTTCCAGCGGATAACACGCGCACAGCGGCTCAAACCCGTGATCGTCCGATATCACAATGCCGCAGCCCGACCTCAGCCCCGAACGAAGAGACGACACCAGTCTCGGCGAGACCAGCGGCATGTCCACTGCAAGAATCATCACGTGGGCCGCAACGGTGCCCTGGCGCGCCCACTCCAAGGCACCCAGGATTCCGGATATCGGACCAGCGCCGCAATCCGCGTCACGCACCCACTCAGACCCCATGGGGAGCCAGTCTGGCCGGACTGGTGCCACAACTGCGCATTTTTCGCAGCATCCTGACAGTAGTCTCATCTGCCGTTCCCCCAGAAGCTCTCCCCCGATCACCATCCGGGCCTTATCCCGGCCCATGCGTTCCGATTTTCCACCCGCAAGAACTCCCCCCCAGACGGGCAAAGCGGCAGGGCTGCTCGGTGGCGGAGGCATGGGCATAGCGGAATTCTAAGCGTGATGCGCTGGCACACGCCAGAAATAAAGAATATGGGCTCGCGGATTGCGGTCAACTTGCCCGCTGCAAAGCGAGGGAACCGATGATTCGGCACAGGGCTGGTCACTGCTTCCAGAGCGGGGCGCTTCGGATGAGAGAGGTCGCCACCTCCGAGATCCGGACCGACCGTCGCATCGCCTCCTCACGCATCAGGCGGTAGGCATCATCTTCGCCGAGGTTTTTGTGCTGCATGAGAAGGCCCTTAGCACGATCGACCAGCTTGCGCTCATCCAGCGCCTCGCGCGCTGCCGCCAACTCGATAATGGCCGATTCGAGACGGCGGCAGTGATCCGCAAGCAACTCGGAAAGCGGACGGGCAAGAAAGGCCGACGAGGCCATCCCCTCGCTTTTCGAAGGATTGCCGGGGAGTCCGCCTGAGACAATCAGTAAGCGCGGCGCTGCAGGCTGTGAGGACCACTGGGGCGACGCGGCGGCACGCGCCTGCAGAAGGCGTGAGCGAACGTTGCAGGCCGCCTCCTCAAGAGCGCTGCCCAGCCTATCGGTAAAAGCACATTCTGCCTTGCGAAAAGCATCGATCCGCACGCTGGCCAACGAAAACCATTCGCGGGCCTGAGAGGCATCCGGCTGCGGCCCAGTGGGAGACACCGCCAATCTACGATGGCGCTCGAGGGCCACTGAGGTTTCCGAAAGGCTCCCCTGCGCATTGGGGGCCAGCGCAGCACAGTGCGAGAGCGCCGCTTCCTGACGTTCGATCAAATCTGCCAACTCATGGCGCATCGCCTCCGTGACAACCTCCCCGGAGAAGATCCGGGCGATCAGCGCCCGTTCGCGTCCTGCCGCCTCCTTGGCCTCGGCAAGATGAAAACCGGCAGCCATCGGAGCCGCCAGACCGGAAACCGGAATACCATCCAGCGCCCCAAACCCGACGGATAAAAGGCGGTCGATCAGATCGCTGAAGAAGGTAAAAACCGCAAGCGGATCCGCCGTTCCCCGATCGACGTTCCCGCGCCATTCAGGCAGCTGATTGAGAAGTTCAACGGCGGCCCCAAGCTGGGAGGCTTCCCGGGCCGCCCCCGGAATATCGCCAGCAAGAATTTCCTCCACCCTCCGCAACAAAACGGCAGCGGATGTGTCAACACTGCTCCTCACAGCCGCAAGCGCCGCTCCATCGAACGGAGGAAATGGACAAACCGCAGCCGCTGAACCGCCGCGCTCGCATTGCAGTTCGTGACACAGGGCGAAGCATTCCGCGAGCATTCGGACCGCTGGACAAAGCCGCTGGAGTTCCTCGTGCTCCCGCTCAAGCGAAAGCACAAAAAGACGCTCTGCCAAACTCCCCGCCGGTGCAGAGGTAGACTTTTCGGAACAGGCGGGAGTCGGTCTCATGGAGTGGGCAGGCACAAGCAAAAGGGGTGCCAAGTTAAGACTGCCTCAACTCCGTTTTGTGGCATAAGAGAGGCCATCCTATCTGGAAACTATCAGGCCTTTGTAAAATTCAAATGCACCCGGCAAAGGTCAGTCGGAGCAAATTTGACCTGCCGCACAGATCTTGGCACGGCACTTGCTTTTCTTACGTCAAGTGCGTCTCCAACGAAGGAGGCGTCCCAAAGAAACGGCAACGAAGCCATCACGCTCATCCCGCCATGGGAATGCAGCGGGATGGCTTTTTTTTTACATGAAACTGCAAGATCTAAAAAAATCGGGCCACTGGCCCACTCTATTGACAGCCTTTCTGTATTTCGACGTGAGCTTCATGGTGTGGACCGTTATGGGTCCACTCGGCGCTCACGTCGGCAGGAGCCTCGACCTGAGCCCAGGCGAAAAGGGCTTTATGGTGGCATTTCCCATTCTCGCCGGAGCGATGCTCCGTATCGCTCTCGGCTTGGCCGCTGACCGATACGGTGCCAAGCGGACCGGCGTGGCGGCACAGCTGGTCGTTGCATCAGGGCTGGCGGCGACCTGGGTCTTCGGGCTGCCGAATTTTGCAAGCAGCCTGGCTGTCGGGGCCATCCTCGGGTTTGCGGGCGCAAGTTTTGCCGTGGCGCTGCCGCAGGCCGGCAGGTGGTATCCGCCGCATATGCAGGGCCTGGTGATGGGGCTTGCCGGTGCGGGAAATGTTGGTGTCGTGCTGGACAGCCTGATCGCACCGCGTCTCGCCGAAGCGTTCGGATGGCAGAGCGTTTTTGGGTTTGCTCTTCTGCCCGTTCTGCTTGTCCTTGCTCTTTACACGGCCTTCGCAAAGGACGCTCCGGGCGAATACCGACGCAAGAGCCTCGCAGACTACATCGCAGTTCTCAAGGAGCGGGACGCTCACCGTTTCTGTTTCTACTACACCGTGAGCTTCGGTGGATTTGTCGGGCTGGCGAGTTCCTTTGTTCTCTACTTCACGTCTCAATTCGGGGTCTCGCCGGTTCGAGCCGGTGATCTGGCTGCGATGTGCACGCTGGTGGGTGCACTTGCCCGCCCCGTCGGGGGGGCCTTGGCTGATCGGTTCGGCGGCACGCGTGCACTGACTTACTTTTACAGCGGAGCCGCAGTCTGTCTTTTGTCGGCCGCATTTGTACCAGCGCTCGGGTTCAATGTCTTGCTGCTTCTCGCCGCATCGGGGTTCTATGGAATGGCAAACGGGAGCATCTTCCAGCTTCTGCCCCAGAGGTTTCAAGCGGAGATGGGCCTGATGACCGGACTCGTCGGATGCTTTGGCGGCGTTGGCGGATTCTTGCTTGCCATCGCGATGGGAGCCTCCAAGCAGTGGATGGGCAGCTACAGTGCAGGATTTCTCTTCTTTGTCGCACTGACCCTCGTGGCGTTGGCAGGCCTCTGCTCGGTCAAATATCACTGGAGGTCCACATGGGGGGCCCTCTCCACCGCCCGTGTCTAATATGGCCATGATTCCTTCGCTTCCCCACTCGGCACCATTTTCCGGCGAGCAGCGGCTTTGGATCAATGGCTATCTGGCTGGTCTTTTCAGCGACAGGCCGGCAGATGCGGTCGTGGCGGCAACCCCGCCCCCGCCGGACCGCGGCCCGCTCCTCTTCCTCTGGGGATCCCAGACGGGTGGAGCGCAGAAACTCGCCAAGACCTTTGCCAAACGATCCTCAGCTGGCGGGTTTCAATCCCGCGCCATCGGACTGGATGAGGCCAGCCCTGAGATTCTTGCCGCTGCGGGTCGGGCGGTCATCGTGACAAGCACCTACGGTGACGGAGAAATGCCTGACAATGCGCAGGGATTCTGGAACCAGATCAAGGACGGTTCCGCCCCAACCATGGGAAAGCTGGAGTTCTCGGTCCTTGCGCTGGGCGATACCAATTACGTCCGGTTCTGCGAGGCGGGAAAACTTTTCGATCAGCGCCTTGAGGAACTGGGGGCCCGTCGCATCCATCCACGTGTGGATTGTGATGTCGACTTCGAAAAGCGGTCTACAGAGTGGTTTGAGGGATTGCTCAAAGCGCTTGGTGTAGACGACGCCTCCCCCGCAGTCTTTGAGGAACCGGCATCCGAAGGCACGGCGCTTGCCTACTCCAGGGAACGCCCATTTCCTGCCGTTGTCGTGGGGAACCGCCTGCTCAACCGTCCCGGGAGCGCCAAGGAAGTGCGCCACATCGAGATCGCGCTTGCAGGCAGCGGGTTGGATTACGAAGTGGGGGATGCCCTTGGAGTCATGCCCTCCAACTGCCCGGAATTTGTCTCAGAGATCCTTATGGCGGCAGGCCTGCGCGGCTCCGAGGCCGTCGGGTCCCACGAGGGGCTGCCGGTCCGTCACGTGCTGCAGGACCGGGTCGACCTTGCGCCGTTCCTGCGCGCATTGCCCGAAGCTGGCACACCGCCGGATGATCTGGTGAAGCCGCTCCGCAAGCTGCAGCCGCGCCTCTACTCCATCAGTTCGAGCCCGAAAGCCCACCCCGGCGAGGTGCATCTGACGGTCGGAATCGTTCGCTACGAAATCGATGGACGTCTCCGCAAGGGCGTCTGCTCGACCTTTCTCTCCGACCGCAGTCATTCCTCCGTGCCGGTCTTCATTCACTCCTCGCCGGGATTCCGTCCGCCTGCGCAACTCGACACGCCGATGATCATGGTCGGGCCGGGCACGGGCATCGCGCCGTTCCGCGCGTTCCTCGAGGAGCGCCGCGCGGTGGGCGCCAAGGGGAAAAACTGGCTCTTCTTCGGCGATCAGAAAGCGCAGTGCGATTTCCTCTATCAGGACGAGTTGGACACCCTGCAGCGCGACGGATTTCTGCACCGGCTCGACACCGCATTCTCCCGCGATCAGGAGCACAAAGTCTACGTCCAGCACCACATGCTGGAAAACTCGGCGGAGCTTTGGGCCTGGCTGGAAGAGGGCGCGCATTTCTACGTCTGCGGCGACGCCAGTCGCATGGCCAGGGATGTCGACTCCGCACTCCAGCAGGTCGTCGAAAGGGAAGGCGGCCTCACGCCCGAGGCAGCCTCAGCTTACCTCACAGCACTGAAGACCCAAAACCGCTACCAGCGCGATGTCTATTGAACCAGGCCCCATGAGCACGAACACTCTTCCCGAAGCACTCGCAGCTCAACCGTTGGAGCCCCACCAGCGAACCTACCTCGAGGGCTTTTTTGCCGGAGTCAAAGAGCGCGCCGTCGTCTTCGGCGATCTCTTTCCGGGAGGTCTCCCCGGCCAGACGCCCGGGGCAGCCGAAGAAGAGGCCGAGGTGACCGCTGAGGAGCGTATCAAGCGCGAGGAACACCCGCTCGACTCATTCTACCGCATCGCCGACAACGCCCGCTCCAACACCGCGCCGGAGAAAGAAGAAGTCTTCCGCTTCAAATGGCACGGGCTCTTCTACCTTTCCCCGGTGAAGAATTCCTTCATGGCCCGCCTCCGGATCCCGGGGGGACGGCTCACTGCAGCGCAGATGCGTGATCTGGCAGCCGCCGCCCGGGATCTCACCTCCGGCTACGTCCAGGTGACCACCCGCGCGAATTTCCAGATGCGGCTCATCCAGCCGAAGGATACCGTGGAATTTCTCCGTCGCATCCGCTCCACCGGCCTGCACACGCAGGGGGCCGGAGCCGACAATGTGCGGAACATCACGTGCAATCCCACCGCCGGCGTCGATCCGGAGGAACTCATCGATTGCACGCCCTTCGTGAAGGATCTCGCCGACCACATCCTCAACCAGCGCGCGTTCTCAAACCTCCCGCGGAAATTCAATATCGCCTTCGATGGCGGGGGACTGATCGGTTCGGTGGAGGACACCAACGACATTGGAATCAAGGCGGTCCGGGTTGGTCCGGACGTCCGGTTCCGCTTTGCGGTGGGTGGAGCGACCGGACATCAGGCGTTCGCCAACGATCTCGGAATCCACGTACCTCCCGAAGAGGTTGTCGAGGTCGTCCTGGCCCTTCTTCGGGTTTATCTGGAAAAGGGCAACCGGACCAACCGGAAGCGGGCACGCCTCAAGCACCTTCTGGAATCGATGCCGCTCGCCGACTATCTGGCCGCGGCCGAAACGCGGCTCGGAAGAACGCTCGACCGGGCACCACTCGCGCCCGGCGAACTTTCCTATGGCCATGAGAAGCTCGCCCACAGCCACATCGGCCCGCACCCGCAGAGACAAAAGGGACTACACTTCCTTGGCATCGCCCTGCCGGCCGGCCAGATCACGCCGAAGCAGATGGAGCGGCTGGCCGATCTCGCGCAGAACTACGGCTCAGGCGACCTCCGCCTGACGGTCTGGCAGAACATCATAATCCCCGACATCCCGGATGCCTATCTCGCCACGGTGCAGAAGGCCGTCGTGAGGGCGGGCCTCTCCTGGAAGCAATCCCACGTCTCCAGCGGCATCGTGGCCTGCACCGGCAACCGCTACTGCAAATATGCCGCGACGGATACCAAGGGGCACGCGCTCGAATTGGCCCGCCACCTCGAAAAGCGCGTGCATCTCGACCGCCCGGTCAACATCCACTTCACCGGATGCCCGCACTCCTGCGCGCAGCATTACATGGGCGACATCGGGCTCCTTGGCGCAAAGACGCGCGCCGGGGAGGAGGCCTATACCGTCTTCGTCGGCGGAGGCTTCGGATCGCACCGCGCGTGCGGACGCCTTCTTTTCCAGGCCATGCGCTTCGAAGAACTTAAGCCCACCCTTGAAAAGCTGCTCCTCGCTTACCTCCACCGCCGCCATGCTGACGAATCGTTCCAGAAGTTCGCCCTCCGGCACGAGGTCCGCCAACTCCAGGAAATGGTGGGATGACCACGCTGATCGATGATCTCCTCAATGGGCAGAAGGACCTTCGTCCGGCCGGACGCTTCGCACGGTCGTTGGGCGATGTCGTTGCTCCGGCAGGATCACGCTTCCGGGAGCTCATCCCGCTCTCCCGGCCGGAAGACGGGGAGCAGTATGCGTTTGAAGTGGACCTCGACCGATGCACAGGCTGCAAGGCCTGCGTGGCGGCCTGCCACAGCCTGAACGGGCTTGAGGATGAGGAGACGTGGCGCGAGGTGGGCATCCTCATCGGCGGCACCGCGCTGCACCCCCGCACTCAGACGGTGACCAGCGCCTGCCATCATTGCGCCGAGCCCGGCTGCCTCGAAGGATGTCCGGTTCTGGCCTACGAAAAAGATCCATCCACCGGGATCGTTCGTCACCTTGATGATCAGTGCATCGGATGCTCCTACTGCGTACTGAAGTGTCCGTATGAAGTGCCGAAATATTCCCAGGCGCTCGGCATTGTCCGGAAGTGCGACATGTGCCACAGCCGCCTGGCCGTGGGTGAGGCTCCTGCCTGCGTCCAGGCCTGCCCGACCGCTGCGATCGCAATCCGCGTGGTCAAGGTTTCCGATGCCCGCGCCGACGCCTCAAATGGCATTTTTCTTCCGGACAGCCCGGACCCTGCGCTAACCATCCCCACCACACGCTACAAAAGCCGCAAGCCGCTCAGCGAGCGGGCACTGGCGGCAGACCACCACCGACCGGAGGTTCAGCACACGCATTGGCCGCTGGTCTTCATGCTCGTTCTCACACAGGCAGGGGTGGGAAGCGCCGCAGGGAGCCTCGGCGGCCGTCCCGGTGCGGCCCTCCTCGCGACTGGATTCTTTTTGGCAGGTATGGCGGCAAGCATCCTCCATCTCGGGCAGCCGCTTAAGGCATGGCGGGCCTTTCTCGGCTGGCGGACGTCCTGGTTGAGCCGTGAGATTCTTGCCTTCGGCGCGGTTGCTCCGGTGATCGCGGCAATGGGAGCGGCCGAGGCAGTGGCCCTTCTGCCGGGAATCCCGCCGTGGCTCGGGGTGCCGGCCTCATGGGCCGGCCACGTTGCCACGTGGTCCGCTCTCCTTCTGGGTTTCGGCGCAATCGCCTGCTCAGCCTGGGTCTACCACGACACCGGCCGCAAGGTTTGGAAGGGACTTCTCTCCTTTGGTCGATTCTTTCTGACTGCCGGCATTACCGCTCTGGCCATAGGCGGGCATCCGATCCCCGCTGCCACCGTTCTCGGCGTGAAGCTCATGTGCGAGGCGGCGCTTGTCTGCCGCGGTGCGCAGGTCCAGAGCAATCTCGATGAACTCGATCGCGCTGCCCGTGTGCTCCGCGGCCCGCTGCTTTTTTGGTGTCTTCTCAGATTTGTCTGCGGCGGCCTTGCCCTGTTGCTCTTCGCATCTGGCTCGTCCGGATTCGCGGCCGTGACGGCATTCCTTTCCGGGGAAATCCTCGAGCGGGCTCTCTTTTTCAAGGCGGGAGTCGCCCGTAAAATGCCCGGATTCTGATGGGCACTAATAAAACAAAGCTCCCCGGCTCGAAGGACCGGGAACCTTGCACATCGCACCACTTATGTTGAAGAACGCATTTCAATCCGCAATCGACAGCCTTCGCGCCGGTACTGGGCCTCTTTCCGAGCGACTCTCCCTTGCGTCGTCACCTCTGGGACTCGGAATGCTGCCGAAAGCAAGACAACCGGAAGACACGCGCCCTATCATTTGCGGGTATTGCTCCACCGGTTGCTCGCTCGATGTGCACTTGCAGGAGGGGTTGCCCGTGAACCTCTCGGCCTCGCCGGATTTCCCTGTCAATGCCGGCATGGCGTGTCCTAAGGGATGGGAAGCCCTCACTCCGCTTGCGGCTGCCGACCGCGCCACAACTCCGCTTTTGAGAAACGAGAATGGGTCGCTGGAGCCGTGCGACTGGGAGCGCGCGATGGTCGTGTTTTGCGGAAGGATGCGCGAGATCGTAGGCCGCCACGGCGGTGGGGCGGCGGCATGGCTGGGGACCGGACAGATTCCATCCGAGGAACTGGCTTTTCTGGGAGCGCTTGCGCGCTTCGGGCTGGGATTTCGACACGGCGATGGGAATACACGCCAGTGCATGGCTACTGCGGTGAGCGCCTATAAAGAGTGCTTTGGATTCGATGCGCCACCATTCACGTATGGCGATTTCGAAGAGTCCGACGTTCTGGTTTTCGTGGGAGCAAACCCGTGTATCGCCCACCCGATCATGTGGCAGCGGGTCATGCGGAACCCGCACTCTCCGGATATTCTGGTCATCGACCCTCGGCACACAGAAACTGCTGCGGCGGCCACCGTCCACTATCCCATCAGCTCGAAATCCGATCTCATCTTACTCTACACTCTCGCGAACCTCCTCATACGAATGGGCGCAACCGATATGGATTTTATCCGGGCTCATACGAACGGATTCGATGACTTCCGGAACTTTGTCGCTCACTACGACGTCGTAGCTGCCTCCGAGTCAACAGGTCTTCCGATCGACGCAATTGAGGATCTGGCCCGCCGAATCGCCCGCGGTAAAAGAGTCTCGTTCTGGTGGACGATGGGCGTCAACCAGGGCCACCAGTCCACGCGAACAGCCCAGGCGCTCATCGCGCTGGCTCTGCTCACCGGAAATATTGGTCGGCCCGGCACAGGGGCGAACTCGATCACAGGCCAATGCAACGCGATGGGGTCGCGGCTTTTCAGCAATACCAGCTCGCTCTTCGGAGGCCGGGACTTCGGAAATGCCACGCATCGGAGTGAGGTAGCGTCGCTTCTCGGAATCGATGCGGCAATTATTCCCGACTCAGCCGGTTACGCCTACGACCAGATCCTCGACGCCATCGAGGCTGGCGAAATCCGCGCACTCTGGATCATTGCGACGAATCCGGCACATTCGTGGATTGATTCCGGCCGCTTTGCGCGGCTCCGCGAAAAGCTGGAGTTCCTCGTCGTGCAGGACATGTATGCCACGACTGAGACGGCTTTGGCCGCCGACCTCGTCCTTCCCGCCGCAGGGTGGGGTGAGAAGGATGGGACGTTCATTAACAGCGAGCGCCGAATCGCCACCGTCCGTCAGGTTTCCCGAGCTCCAGGGCAGGCCCTCTCGGATTTTCGCATCTTCCAGCTGATTGCGGCCTATTCCGGGTGCGGAGCTCAATTTGCGCGCTGGACATCTCCTCAGGCCGTCTTCGAGATCCTCAAGGAACTGAGCGCCGGATGCCCGTGCGACATCACCGGCATCGGGGGCTACGCACATCTCGATTCCAGTGGTGGGATCCAGTGGCCTTTTTCCGGCGACGTGACGGCAGTGCCAACCGAAATCGCAATTGCAACCGAACGGCGGCTTTTCGAAGATGGACGCTTTTTCACCCCTGACCGGTTAGCACGTTTCGTGTTTGAGGAACCCCGAAAGATGCCTGAGCCGACAGATGCCGATTTTCCGCTTCTCCTTCTCACCGGACGAGGCTCTTCAGCTCAGTGGCATACCAATACCCGGACGGGAAAATCTGATGTCCTCCGAAAGCTGCACCCCTCACGACTCTACTGCGAAATTCATCCCGACGATGCCTCGTCTCATCGACTCAATCCCGGCGGTCGCGTTGTCGTTGAGTCGAGAAGAGGCGCGGTGGTGGCCGACGTGATGGTTACGGCGTCAATTCCCGCAGGCCACGTATTTTTGCCAATGCATTTTCCAGAGACGAACAAGCTCACCCTGACATGGGTGGATCCCATCTCGCGACAGCCTGGCTACAAAGCCTGTGCGGTCAAACTTCAAGCGCCCTGAGGATCGTTGCTGGTGGCAATGGACGGAACGGTTTGCGACTCCCTCCGGATGCTGGGGCCAGGCCTGAGGGTTCCCCCGGATAAGATTCTTGCACGAAGCCCGCCGCGCCCGTTCATCCAAGCTTCCGCCTCCGGATGAATCGCTCCATTCATCCAGTAGCACGGACGGCACTCCTCGGTCCCGAAGAAGCGGATCCCCTGGATCTGGAACTCGACGCCTATCAAGCCGTTCAAATCGAGGCCTTCGGAAATAACGTTACGCCGTGTGGCGGATATGTCGCGGCGATCTTCCGGAACACCAAGGACCTCCCAGATGCGGATCAGATTTTCCCAAGCGTAAAAGGTGATCTGTCCCTTGTAGTCAGGCTTGTAATCGAAAAACCGGTCGCCTCGGATTCCCCTGCCTGCAAGGCATTCGATCTCCGGAACCTCAATAATGGGGAACCCCCCGGGAGGTCGCCCGTGGTGGCCGAAATAATTGTGACCCGGTGAGATGAAAAGATGGCGGATCATGATTGGGAAGCACTATGCACACAGGTCGTGGGGGATGGCAAATCGATCTCTGGGAAATCCCGCAGGATAAGCCGGCCACATCAATGCGGCGTTCAAACCCTGCCGTTCCGGAGCACGAAAATCCCGTGCAGGGCAGCCCGTCGGCAGATTCTCGTGGTGACGCATGGGCAGAACCGGCACGACCCGGCGATGAATGAATCAATGGAGACGGTCCTCACACTTGCTTTGCATCTTAAAGCGCGAGTTTCAGTGCGAAGAAGATGGGGAGCGCATATATAAAGATAAATGTTTCTTTTTTTGTCGCGCAGGCCTTATGTGGTGCTCGCCATGAACGCCAAAAAGACTGCAACATGTCCTTGATTCCTCCATTCGAGTGCGGAGCGGACCCCGCAGAGCCAGATAAGCCACGCATCCTCTTTACGAGCGTCTTCGGGCCCTACGCCAGGGACGATGAATACGGAAGCCGGGCAATTAACCCGATGGAGATCTATCACAACCAGGTGACGCGTCTGCAAGGAGCGTTTTCGCTCCGGATGTTCCATCGTTCGTGGGGACTGATGGTGATGCGCGACAATATCGCTGCCCCCAGTTCGTTGCTCGATTTTCCAACGCGCGAGCGGTTCATTCAAGAATTGAAAGACGAGCACTACAACATTGTGGCAATCAGTGCGATCCCGCAGATAGAAGCCTCATGAGGCAGAACACATCAACCGGTTTGGCCCTGCTGGAAAGAACGACTCTGTTTCGCAGTTTGTCATTCAAACAGAAGACCGCGCTTGCTGAAATCGCCGTGCCCTGCAGGTTTCGACGCGGGGCGATGATCTTCCGCCAAGGGGCTGAATCCGTCGGCTTCTATGTCCTTCATTCCGGGGCGGTAAATGTCCACCGAATCACCGCTGAGGGTAAGGAAAGCGTGATCCGGATATTCCATGCGGGAGAAAGTTTTGCGGAGGCTTCTCTCCTTCCCTCCGGGGTTTATCCCGCTAATGCCCGCGCCATAGTGGATTGCATGATGCATCGGATTCCCAGGGTTCCATTTCTCTCCCTGCTGAAAAGCGATGCGGATTTCGGCCTTCGGATGCTCGTCGCGCTGAGCGTGCGGATCCATTCCATGGCCGACTCGATCGCGAGCCTTCGGGGAGAGAATATGAGAGCGCGGGTTCTGCATTGGCTCCTCTCGCGTCGTCCGCCTGTTGGCAATCCTGTTTCTTACACAATTCATCTCGCCGAGACCAAGCTCGCGCTTGCCGCCGAATTGGGAATGCGCCAGGAAACCCTTTCCCGCCAGCTGACCAATCTGCGGAAATCCGGAGACTTGGCTGTCCACGGCCGCACGATAACGGTCCTCAAGGCCAGTCGCCTCCATGCCCTTCTGAATGAAGTGCGAGAGTTGCCCGATAATGAACCAGTTTCCGTGACAGGGCGGCGAAACAATCAGCCATGACGCCTCCAAGCGACCAACCATTGATCTATTCCTGCTCGGGCTGCTCCAGTGCCGCACAGCTTGCCAACAGGCTTGCCGTCCGGATGGACCGAATCGGAGAAGCCGAGATGTCCTGCATTTCCGGCCTCGGGGGTGGGTTCGATGGCGAACGTTGCAGCGGCGGCATTGACGCCTCGCAAGCTTGCGGTCGGGAAAAATCCGGCAGCGTCCCAGGCGGCGCGGAATCAGGTCACTTGTCAATTCGTGTAAGCATGGACGCTGGAGGCGGCCGAGGGCAGGTAGTTCACCCCGAACCAGCACGTTGCCAGGACGGCGACGGCGGCGAGGAGGAACCACGCGGCCAAGCGATGGGATTCCGGATGGCGGAGGCGCAGGTGGACGTAGGCGAGATAGATTGCCCAGGTAAGAAACGCCCATGTTTCCTTGGGGTCCCATGTCCAATAATGTCCCCAGGCCTCCTTGGCCCAGAGCGCACCGAAGAGCAGGCCCATTGTAAGAAGGGCGAGGCCGATCCAGACCGCGCGGTCGGCGGCGGGTAGCGTGTCAGGCTTGCCGGCAAGGAAGCGAAGCGCACCAAGAGCGGAAGCGCTGAGAAAGGCGTAGGCGAGGATATAAACGACAACATGCGGGACAAACCACGGGCTCTGGAGCGCCGGCATGAGGGTTTTGTCAAAAGTGTCGGGCCTGGCCGCATTGAGGGTCAGGAAGAGGCCGGCAATGGCAGCCCCATAGGCGAGCGGCCAGCTGATGCGCCAGCGCAGAGCGAGAATGCAGGCCACGCCGGGGAGAAGGACCGCATACAGGAGGCGCGTCTCGCCGAGGGTCCGCATGGGTGGACGACCGAGATACGCCCACAGCATCGCGATGTATGCGGCCAGCACGGCGACACCCAGGATGAAAACGACCAGGCCGGAATGCGGCCGGCGCATCCTCCGAAGTACGAGCCCCCCGAGCCAAAGTCCGCCGGCCGTAGCAGCAAAAGCGGGATAAAGGGAGATCATGAAAAAAGCCTCCGGACTGCGGGTTGCGGGCTGTACGGTTTCGAAAAGGAAATGTTCGCCGCGGTTCGGCCGGGGTTGGCGAACGGGCACTTGAAGAGCATGGCCACAGCTCCCCCGAGCATCAGGAAGATACCAAGATACACACCGGGCAGCCAGGGGTCGCGTACGGCTTCGATGAGGCATTGGTCGGTCTGGCCGTTCGGGGAAAGCTCATAGTTGGTTAAATAGAGTGTCCATCCGTCGCGCCGGAGCGGACGGTTAACCTCGATCACTGCGTTGGGAAATGATTTGGTCCGGGTGAGCACGGTGACGTCGGCCGAAAATCTTTTGGGCGCACCCGGGCGCCCGCTGGCCTCGCCGTATTGCTCGACGTAGAATCGTTGAAGGAACAAGCCGAATGGCAGGTAGCCGGCGCGGCCACGAGTATCGACGATCATCGCCTCCGCACGTCCTTCGAAGAGGATCATGCGCGCGCGGATCATATCTCCGGCTCCGAAAAGCGCACTTGCCACGGTGATCCAAATGCCGAGGTGGTTGAGCGAAAAAAACCATGCTTTCCACCCCTGCGATCGAATTCGGCGGCAGATGGCAATCCCGAGGTTCGTCAGGAAAAGCAGCAACGCGATGGCAAAGGGGATTCCCGAAAAAACGTGGTCGAGACCTAGCGGGCGAGCCCAGGCTGGCGCGGCCCCGGCTCCCTGAGGCACCGTGCCGCCGATCGCTCCCAGCACCCCGACCGCCAGCATGCTCGCCAGCGCAAACGGGACGCTCCCCAGCCATGCCGCAAAAGCACCCGACATCCGGGAAAGCAGCACGATCCATCCCATGAAAAACGTGAGAAACATGGCGTTGACCGGCCATTGCGGGGGCACAAGTTGCCCGCCACCTCCAACGGCCTCGACGCCGAAGCCGGTCAGTACGACTCCGCCTACCAGCAGCGTCGAGCCGAGATAGCCCGGGAAAAATCCGCAGGGGCAAGGCGCAGAGGAGGCGGGAAGCGGGGTCTGTGCGGGGGGGACCAACGCGGGCATCGGCACGCATTCGCCGGGTTGCCAGCACTCCGGCTTTTTCCCTCTCCCGACCTCCCCTTGGTTCATTTCGGTCCCGGGTAGTTCGATTTACTCGTATCGCTTGCCGGCAGCATGGCTTCGCGCGCCTTTGCCTCGGCATCCCATTTCGGAACCACGTTCTCCAGGAACTCGAGTTTCTGGGCTTCGATGGCAGCCATGTCGAGGCCGATGTAGGCCTGCGCCTTTTCTTTGGTAGAGATGTCCGGCATCGGGATCGGAAGAGCGATGCCGCGCCGGGTTAGGAGAACCCCCAGCTCGCGGCGGGCCTGCTCCGCTTTGGCAATGGAATTCCCCAGAACGCGCGCCGCTTCAAGCGGGGAATGAAAGCCGAAGGCATTGGCGGCGGCCACCCAGTCCCACCGCCACTGGGCATGGCGGAGAAGGGTTAGAACCGCCTTCATCTCGGGGTCGGTGGCTCCGGCATCCCATGCGGCCTTGGCCTCGATGTGGGCATGGGCCAGCGCATCCTGGGCAAGGTTCAGCAGTTCCTTGATGCGGTCCTGCCGGGCATACACATCCCGCAGAAGGTTTTCTTCGCTCTCACGGTGGCAGACCCCGCACGAGGCCGAGATGTTTTGCAGCGGACTCGCCATGTGGTGATTCGTGAACTTGATTCCTCCCTCACTTTTGTAGGGCATATGGCAGTCCGCGCAGGAGACGCCGCGCTGCGCATGGATACCGGTCATGAAGAGTTCATAGTCGGGATGCTGGGCTTTGAGCATCGGCGCTTTGCTGAGTGCATGGGTCCAATCCTTGAAGTCGATGCTGTCGTAATACGCCTCCATATCCTCCGCACTGAAGCCCTTGTCCCACGGAAAGGTCAGGTATTTCCCCTCACCTTGGAAATAATACTCCACGTGGCATTGGGCGCAAACGAGGGAGCGCATTTCCTGATGGGTCGCCTGGTTGATATCCTTTCCCCGCCGCGAAAGTGCCTCGGCCAGAGCCGGACGCGTGATGCGCAGGTTCATGGTCTTGGGATCGTGGCAGTCCTGGCAGCCGATGGGGTTGACAATCTCGGAACCAAGGTCCGCCCATTTGGCTTTGTAGAAGTTGGCTGCACCCATCTCGTTCATGACGCGCGGCACGTCGGTGCTCTTGCAGGTCCAGCATGTGCCGGGAAGCGGAGCGGTTGTGCGCAAGGTGTCGCGAATGTCTTTGATCGCGTAGTAGTGCCCCCGTGCCTGCTTGTAGTCGCGCGAGAATGGATACCCTGCCCAAAGAACCACCAGGCGGGGGTCCTCAGCCAGATAGTCGGTTTCGGCCGAGCCGCCGTGCTTGCTTTTGAAGCCGGTCTCCGACGTGCGCATGTAGGACTCGTATTCCCGCGGGTAGTTCTGCCCCCAGACTTCATTGCGCGGCTCCCAGTCGGCGATCGGGCTCACCTGCTGGACACGGAACGATTCCTGCCGGCGCTCGAAGATCGAGGCCGCAAGGAGCCCGATTCCGAACACTGCAGCGAGCGTTCCAAGGTAAAGGATCCAACCGAACCAGGGCTTTTTTTCAACGATTTCAACGATGCTTTTCATGGTGTGTTTACAGGTTGTGACTGGGTGGACTGGCGCTTCCAGCCGGGGAGGATTGGTGAGAGTTCAGGCACGCGGGCATTTGGCGTCGAGGCTTCGCTGTTTCCGCGCCCGTGCGGGGTTTCGCGGTGGCAGTCCCAACAGAGCTTGCCGGTGCCGCTTTTGACCTCCTGCCAGGTAACGGCGGAATGTGCTGCGTGCTCCATCTGTCCCGCATGGCAGCGGATACAGTTATTTTGAACCGTCCACTGCCCGGGGGCGTGCATGCGGATCACGTCGGGTTCGAGGTGGAACGTGAACATGAAGGCATGCCGCGTGCCGTCCATTGCCTTGAACGCATATTTCAGCGCGATATTTTCGTGCGGCACGTGGCAGTCGTTGCAGACCGCCACCCGCGCATGCGACGAATGCTTCCATGTCGCGAATTGGGGGGCCATGATGTGGCAGTTCACGCAGGCTTTCGGATCATCTGTCAGATAGGATGAGGCGTTCGAGATGTGAAAGGCCAACGCGCCCAGCCCGCTGAAAACGCCTGCCGCCAGAATGACCGGAACCCGCCAGCGCACCGGCGGCAGCACGTGCTCAACCACCCGCCACATGGGGGTGAGAAAACGCGCTGGAAGGTTTGTCTTCATCTCACTCCGCGTCCGCCCGGGCAACCCCGGGCAAGATGGCAGCCGCCCAGACCAAGGCCCCGATGGCCCAGGCAACGGCGGCATAAGCGTAATGGCTCAGGGTGACCTGTGGCATCCAATCCGCGCTGACGCGCGTGAGCATCGCCAGCGTGATGAGGGCCGCCATCAGCAGAACCGACCGGAGCGAAGTATCGAACTTGGCCGACTGTCCGCTGTGCCCTAGGACGACCCGCGATGCCACGATGAACGTGAGCAAGCTGAATCCCGTGATGAATACGATGTGCAGAAAGGTGAACGAACGTTCGGGAAAGACGGCAAGACACGCGTAGCCCAGAGGGATCGAGAAAAGCGCGATCCGGAGTCCAAGGGCCAGAGTGCCGCCGCCTAATCCGGCACGATGAACCGGCACTTCGCGGAGAAAATAAACAATGAACGCCAGAGCCCGAAGAGCGTATCCGGCCCGCGCTTCACCGACGAGTTCGAGTGCGAAGCTTGCCAGCACAGCAAGACCGCAGCAGAACGCAAAAGCCGCCCGAGCGCCCCACCCTTCCGGCAATGCAAGCGATTCTGGAAAACTCTGCCGGTTCGGGAGCCCGAAAAAGCGGGGGAGCAGAAACGCGCCGATTCCCATGACGGGCAGGAGAAGAAATCCCTGGTTGAGCGCCAGCTTCGCTGCGGGTGCGACCCACGAGGGAATCACTCCCGGAGCAGCTGAGGCCAGAGACAGGGCAAGGGATCCGCCGATCGCACACATCAATCCCATCGCCACCAGAACGAATGCGGGAGGCGGCGTATCTTTGCGGAACAAAAACCGAGCTCCAAGAGACAAGGCCAGCGTTGCCATGGCGCAGAAGAACAGCATGTCCGCCCACAGCGCTTGTCCGGATGCATGCAGCACCGCTACGCCGATCAAGGCGGACGCGAATCCCAGGGTCTCCCACATGGTTACGCGGGGGGCTTCAATCAGTCGCGGAAGGGCTGTTCCCAAAAAGCCAACCACGAACGAACCTAGAAAGCCCTCCACCATGACCCGTGCATGGGGAACGCCGGGATAGTCCGTGATGTAACCCGCAAAAAATGCCGGCCACATCAGCACCCCGGATATCCCGATCAAAACCCCGATGGGAAAAAGAAGCCGGAAGGGCTCTCCTGCCGCCACCAACCCCACATACCCCCGCGCCGATCTTCTCGCTTCACGGTTCGTCCGCGTGCAACGACCGGTCCCCGGCCCCGCTGGTAATCCGATTTCCATCACAAAGCAAATTCTGGACGCCCGGAGCCGCCTAAACCAAGAATATTTTTTCTTTATTCCTCCTGACCTTGCGGACGGTCAAAGTTTCCATTGTCCCAAGGTTTGGATCACTTTTTAGAACGTGACTCCAAGGTGCACTCCGAGAACAGTTGCATTCTGGACGAGACCGGTTCCGCCAGGCCGGATCAGATATTGCAGGGAGGGCTGGACGTAGGCAAAACGGCTGACCTGTATGCGATAGTCAAGTTCTAGGACCGATTCGTAGGTTTGCTGGATGCTCTTTCCCGCCTCGCGGCGAGCAAGGACTTGATCGTAGCTGTATTGTCCATAGGCGAAGGCGACACCGAGTTGATCTTCGCCGCGGCCGGGGATGAGACCTCGATAAACAAGACCGCTGTGGAAATAGAATGGGAGAGCATTGTCGTATTTCGGCGCGCAGCTCACAAAGCTGAAAAAATACAACCCCTCCTTAGAGATCTCGCCGGTCTTAGGAGAATCCTTTGCTTCCGTTTCCGTCACCGATTTCGCATCGGCACGTTTTGATGCGGGGAGCTCATTGGCGGGCTCGCGATAAAGCATCTGGTCGGCCTGCCAGTAAAAACCAAACTTCTGATCGTAGGAGTTGCCAAAGAACGACGAGTTTTCAAGACCCCAGTAGTAGGAACCGAAAGCATATTTGCCAGGAAGCCCCACGATTTTCGGCGTGATGCCGGCTTCCGTCAGAAAATATAGCCCGTTCGAGGACGGAGGATCAGCCAGCGCGAAGTAGAGCCCGTGGTTGGCCGTATCGGTGGCTTTGGGCACCGCGGCATACAGGCCTCCTTGAATGTAGCTCCAAGGCGACGGTTGGATTTTTGCCGTTCCGCCCCATGCACCGTAGGAACCGTTAAAGGGAATGTTTGCTCCAATGCCTTTGGTTTGGGTGATTGCGTTATTGTTGAAGAGCTTTGAGTCCGGCTGCTGGGCGAAGAAGTGGTAAGGGTTTTGCCATCCCCCGGAGAGGGTCAAAAAGTTCTTTCTTACGGCGAGATCCCCGGATTCCCAGGTTAGGTAGGCCTGCTGGAATCGCCATTGCTTGCCCAGCTGGTAGGCCGTCGGGTTGAACGCAGGACTTGCTCCCACATCCTGATTGATGTTCTCGCCATCCCGCCAGCGGACGCTTGCGTAGGCACCCAGGCCGGGAATTCCCGCCAGCTTGTAGAAGTCGACCTTTGAAAAGAACACGAGTTCCTCGTCGAACGCGCCACCCTGCCTCAGTCCCCCCGCAACATTGCCGTAGAAGGTCCCTTTCCAGTGCCCGCCGAGGACAAGCCCACGATCGGCAAGCGAATCCCGCGCACCAAACCAGTTTCCCGTAGCGTTCGGGCCTTTCCACCATTCACTGGGGGATGGCTGTGCGTGAACAACCGGTAGAGCAAGGCCCATTGCGGCAATCAGGGTAAGCGTGATGGTTTTCATAAATCAGGAGTGCTCAAACTTGTGTTCGAGGTGGGGGGTCGCCTGGCGCAGGATCTTCAGCACCACCAGATGCAGCCACAGGAAGCTACCAGCCGTGACGGCGAACAGGATGACGAAAGTTGTCTGGGGAATTCCGGTTTGTGCCCAGGCATAGGAGAACAGCGGGGGGAGGAAAAAGCCTCCCAGGGCCCCCAGAAGACCGACGAGGCCACCGACCGCGCCGACGTCACGGGGGAAGTATTCAGGGATGTATTTGTAAACGGCCGCTTTTCCGATTCCCATCCCGCAGCCGACAAGGAAAATGAGGGTGGTAAAGAGCCAAGGGGTCATCACGAAGCGCAGGATGCTGATCGTCGCGTTAGGGTTCGCATTGCTAGGAGTATAGAGCACGATGTGTCCGTTGGGGGCTGCGAGCAGCAGGAGGCACAAGGACATGCCCCCAAAGACCCAATACATAACCCTTCGCGCTCCGAAGCGGTCCGAGAACCATCCGCCCAAGGGTCGCAGCAGGCTGGCGGGAAAAATGAAAAGCGTCGTAAGCAGCGCGGCCTGGGCGAGAGGGATCCCGAAGACATCGACGTAATACCGGGGCAGCCAGACCGAAAGTGCCACGTAGGCTCCGAAAACCACCACATAGTAGAGGCTGAACCTCCAGACACGGATCTCTCGCAGCGGGCGAAGAAGGTCGCCCAGCGGGCGTCCCTTCCCTGGGACGTGATCATGCGAGGGACTGAGCGCCCACATCGCAGCCGCCATCACCAGCAGAAGAATTGAATAGAGGAAGGGCACAAACCGCCAACCGCCCGGCACGATGCCTCCCAGCAAACCGCCAACCGGCACGAGAGCAATCATTGCCGGACCGATCAGCTTGGTGACGGATGCACCGACATTTCCGGCTCCGAAGACACCCAGCGCGAGCCCCTGTCGTTCGCGACTGAACCAGGCCGAACACCACGCGATGCCAACGGAAAACGAATTACCCGCCATGCCCACAAGAAAGGCATAGACCATCAGTTCCTCGTAGGTTTTTGCCCGGCTCACCAGCCAGGCCGGAAAGGCCGTTGCGAGGATGAGCAATGTGAAGACGCGGCGGCCACCAAACCGGTCCGCCAGGAGCCCGAAAAGCAGCCGCCAGAGAGAGCCATTCAGAATTGCGATCGCCGTCAGCCACCCGAACTGCGTCTCGGTGAGCTGAAACTCTTTTCGGATCGGAATTGCCAGGACGCCGAACATCAGCCACACCGCGAACATCAGCGTGAAGCCGATGGTCGAAAGCGTCAGGATCGTGTATGGGGCCCGACTGGATGTTTCTTTCACGGCAGCGAATCAGCTGGGTTTTTCGGCACCCTTCCTTGCATAGAACCACCAATTGATGGCAGTCGCGATGCCGCAAAAGATGAGCAATCCGATGAAGAACAGCTCAAAGCTTCCGGTTGCCGCCTTGCACCAACCCATCTTCATCGAGAACAGAAACGGTCCATACGCTGCCACGGCTGCAGTGAAACCGATCACGCCAGCCGCCTGCCGGGGCGAATGCGAGAAGATTACGGGATATTGCCGGAACGTCGCGGCATTCCCTATCCCTGCAAAAAAGAACATTGCCAGCATCACTCCGACAAACCATGGAAACTGCGTGATGGAGTCCGGCTTCAACAATCCACCAAAAACCAGAACGGCGCAGCATCCCATGAGCCCGATCCCGCAGAGCTGCGTCCAGACCGCCCCCCCGAACTTGTCGGTGAGCGGACCCCACGCCACGCGGAGCGCCGATCCAATGAGAGGTCCATAGAAGGCGTAGGCCAGCGGGTCCGGCGCATTTTCGAAATGCCCATAGATTCCACGGATCATGAGGGGAAAGACGGCAGCCAGACCGGAGAATGTTCCGAACGTCATCAGGTAGGTCACCGTGCAGAAATAGGTGTGCTTGTTTCCGAAGATGTCGAGCTGCTCGCGCACGGAGGCCTTTACCGGAACGCTGCGAAGCCAGATCCAGGCGACCACGCCGAGTACGACCAGGCAGGGCACATACCAGAACACCGCGTTTTGCAGCCACACGCTCTTCGTCACAGCACCTTTGGTGAACTCCTGTGGCGAGCCGAAGAACGAGCCAGCAACCGCAAAGCAGATAATCCACGGCGTAACGAACTGCGTGAGGCTGACCCCGAAGTTACCGATGCCGGCCTGAATTCCGAGCGCCGTGCCGAGCAAGCGCTTGGGAAAAAAGAGGCTTGTGCTCGGCATGAAGGAGGAAAAATCCCCCCCTCCAAAGCCGACCAGAAAGGCAAGGAGCAGGAAGACCCAGTAAGGTGTTGTGGGCGTCATTACGGCAAAGCCCAACCCTAGGCATGGCAGCACCTTCGCCAGCGTCGCCACGGTCACAACGTTTCGTGTCCCGAAGATCGGAATGAGAAACATGTGGATGAGACGGAATGTTCCGCCCGCAAGACCTGGCATCGCCGTCAGCCAGAACAGCTCGCTCTCGGAAAACCTGAAGCCGATTCCGGGGAGCCGGACGACGACAGCGCTCATCACAAACCATGTCGCGAACGACAGGACCAGGGCAAAAGTTGTGATCCAAAGGGTCCGCCAAGCAACCGGCTTTCCAGTTTTTTCCCAGAATGCGGCATCCTCAGGCTGCCAGTCGGTGATTTCGGATTTCATAGGGTTTGCTTGGACCTGCTTTGCCTGCGCGCCCGGCGGAGAGGATCAGGCAGATAGCGCAACAAGGCGGCTCCGCTGAGAAAGAGGAGAACGGAAGCCGCAAAGGCCGGCCAGGTGATACCCTCGTTTCCCTCCAGTGCGGTATTGAGCGCAGCGGTCAGCAGCCAGATCTGCATGGTCAGGATGAGGATGAGAACGCAGATGATGCCGAGCGTCAGCGTGTTCGTCTTGCCCGGGTGGGCCTGGTTTTGGGCTTCGCGGAAATGGCTCATGAGTCAGGACAGGGTTTCGTGGGCGGGTTCGGAGACATAGATTTCCCCACCGCGCACAACGACATCAAGGTGTGGCAGCGGACGCGGGGGAGGGCCCTGGAGCACGTTTCCGTTGTGGGCATCGAAATACCCGTGATGGCACGGGCACTCGATCTTCCCGTTGTCCGGCTGGTAGTAAACAGCGCACGACAGGTGGGTGCATTTCTGCTCGTAGGCGCGCCAACTCCCATCGTTGAGATGGATGAGAATGAACGGGATCTTCGAGCCGGCGACCGTGAACGGGTGAGTCCCGCCGACCGGAACATCGGATGTCTTGCAGACGAGGAATTCTCCTTGGAAACGGAAGGGTGGAAAGAGCTTTTCTTTTACCGCCACCCATCCGCTCCCCACCGCCATCCCTCCGGAGACCAAGCAGAGAAACTTGGCGAATTCTCTGCGCGAGACGTGTTCCGCCTCGACCCGTTCGATCGGGAAATCGACATCGGCGGCGGACTTTTCGGGTAGCGGAGCGGCTTTCATTCGGAGTCCACCACGAGCTTCGTGGCGCCTTTGGGCATCATAATGTTCACTTTGGTTTTAACGATCTGCTGACCAAACTGGAAGTGGTTCACAGGTGAGCTGTTCGGACGTTTGGCCGCCATGTCTTCGCGGGTCGTATAGGTGAGCGCGCCGCTCGGGCAGACGGTCGCGCACATCGGTTTTTTTCCGGCGCTGGTGCGGTCGTAGCACATGTTGCACTTCATCATGAGCTGCATGGGCTCGATTTTTCGTGGCACGCCGAACGGGCAGGCTACCACGCAGTTCGAGCAAGCGATGCAGCGGGCGGTATTCGCGCTGTGGACGATGCCGAACTCATCCTTCTCGATGGCCACCGCTGGGCAGACCCTTGCGCATATAGGATCCGTGCAATGCATGCAGATCTGGACAGAGGTCTGAACCGTGCTGAACCGGTCCACATAATCGACATGGATCATCGGTGTCTGTCCGTTGGTTTCACATTCCGCGCACGCCATCTCGCACGCGTGGCATCCAATGCAACGCTGCGTATCAAGGAAGAACTCCTGGTCGGTCCGGAAGGTGGTCGTTGTCATGCGCTTGCGTGGGCTTTTGTTTCCTCGGCAGATGGGGCAGTCCGGCCGAGGGGCTCAAGCCGGCAGGCGCAAACTTTGAACTCAGGGATCTTCGACACAGGGTCGAGGTGGCCGGAGGTGAGCTGGTTCACAGACTTTCGTCCCGGCCAGTGGTAGGGAACAAAGACGGTGTCCTCTCGGATCGTTTCAACGATCTGCGCAGGAAACTCGGCCGTGCCGCGCCTGGTTGCCACCCTGACCAACTCGCGGTCGCTAATCCCATACTTTTTCGCGAGCACAGGATGGATCTCAAGGAGCGGCTCGGGGTATTGATTTACAAGCTTGCCGATCCGGCGGGTCTGAGAGCCGCTAAGATACTGCGAAACCACCCGCCCGGTCGTAAGGATCACCGGGTAGTCGGCGTCGGTGACTTCGCCCGGATCGCGGTAGACGACCGGCTGAAAATGCGCACGCGCGTCGGGAGTCCGGAATTTTTTGTCCTCCCAGAGCCGGGGTGTTCCGGGATGATCCAGCTCCGGACAGGGCCAGAACACTCCCATGTTGTCCTCAATCTTTTGGTAAGTGATGCCGAAATAGTCAGCGGTGCCTCCTTTGGAAGCGACGCGCAGCTCGTTGAAGATATCCTCCGAAGTCTCGAAAGAAAAGTGTTTGCCGGCACCGAGGCGGCTTGCAAGATCAAGGAGGATCGACGTGTCCGTGCGCGCCCCGCCGGGCGGGTTCACCGCCTTGCGGATGCGAACCACGCGCCCCTCGGCCGTGGTGACCGTTCCCTCCTCCTCTTCATGCAATGAACCGGGCAGAATAATGTCTGCATGACGGGCAGTCTCGTTCAGAAAGAAATCGATGCAGGCATAGTATTCGAGCTTATTGAGCGCCTCGCGGATCATATTACTGTTGGGCAGGGAGACAAGCGGGTTGAAGCAAATCGAGAGCAGACCTTTAATCTCGCCACGGTGGATGGCCTCCATGATCTCGTAGGCCGTGAGACCTTTGCCAGGCATGTCCTTTTCCTCGATCCCCCAGACCTGGGAAATGTATTTCCTATGTTCGGGGTTCTCAATGTCACGGTTGCCGGGAAGCTGGTCGCACTTGTGGCCGTGTTCGCGTCCTCCCTGTCCGTTCCCTTGCCCGGTGATCGTCGCGTAGCCGCAGTACGGACGGCCGATCCGGCCGGTGGCGAGAACCAGGTTGATGCAGGAGCTGACGTTTTCCACCCCCTTGCTGTGGTGCTCGATTCCCCGGGCGTGGAGGAGAAAGCTTGTCGAGGCTTTGCCCCACATTTCAGCTGCCTGCATGATTTGACTCGCAGGAATGCCCGTGACGGACTCCGCCCAGGGCAGGTCATAACCAGCGACGGCTTCTGCCGCCTTTTCAAATCCGCTGGTGTGATTTGATATGAAGTCGTGATCCAGCCAGTCATGCTTGATGAGCTGGTGCAAGAGTGCCCCGTAGAGGGCGGAATCTCTGCCAGGCCGGACCGGCAGATGCAGATCGGCCGTGCGAGCGATGGGTGTCAGGCGGGGATCGACGACAATGAGCCGTCCCCCATTATCCCGGGCCTGCCAGATCCAGTGTGTGAGGGTCGGAAACGTCTCGCTGACATTCGTGCCGCAGATCATCACAACCTCAGCCCTCGCCAGATCGGTGAAATTGTTTGAGGCGCGGTCGAGGCCGAATGCCTTCTTGTTGCCGGCCCCGGCGCTCACCATGCAGAGCCGCCCGTTGTAATCCAGGTTTTTCGTCTTCAGCGCGACGCGTGCAAACTTCCCAACGAGGTAGCTTTTCTCGTTGGTGAGCGAGACGCCCGACAGCATCGCGAATGCGTCGTTGCCATACTGGCTCTGGATTCGCTGGATCTCAGAGACCGTGCGTGACATGGCATGATCCCAGCTTTTCGTTGAAAAACCTTTTCCCTCGACCCGCTCGAGCGGATGCATCAGCCGGTCGGGGTGGTTGTTTTGCAAATACCGTTGGACGCCCTTTGGACAGAGCCGGCCCTCGTTAAAGGGAAACTCCTCCCAGGGCTCAAACCCAACGATCCGGTCATCCTTCACGCACAGCTTGATTCCGCATTGCATTCCGCAAAAGCAGCAGTGGGTCTTGATGACCTCGTCCGGCTCGTCCCGTCCGGGAAAGCCCTCGCGGGGTGGAAAATTCAGCGAGGGGCCGAACTCGTTGATAATCGTTTCTGCGCTGGCGGGAAGTGTTGCCATAAAGCTATCCGAAATACCGCCCGGATGCCTGCCGGGCTTTGAGGTGGGCTTTTGCCAGCAGGGCGCGTTTGCCCTGCGGACTGAAATCCAGATGCGAGGAACCATCCTTCCGGGCATAATCCACGCCGATTTGCTCGGCTACCGCCTTCAGGTCATCGACATGTAGCTGGGAGGTGAATTCTCCCCGGGTGTGCGGGCATACCGCCTGCGGTCCCTCCGCTCCGGCTTTGCGGTAGATCGCGATCCCCAGCTGCGCGGGACGCTGGATGATATGGAAAAACTTCCCAAACGGCAGCCAGATTAAGAAGAGGATTACTGTGACAGCATGCGTGATCGCCATGAACTGGTGCGCCTCGCCGTTCATCAGCTTGTAGTCCAGACTGATTCCGAGTCCCGTGAGCGAGATTGCCAACAGAAGGAGCAAGGGCAGCCAGTCCCCCTCGAAGGTCTGCACCGCAATCTGACCCGCGTGGGTCAGACGCCGACGCATCAGCAGCATGACACCGGCGATCACCAGCAAGGCGGACCAGTTCAGCGCATTGAAAATCGCCTCGGCGATCCACGTGTGCAGAGGAAACTCCATGGTCTTGAACCCAAACGTAAAAATCTCGTAGGTGTCGATGCCTCCCGGCTTCAACCCGAAGTGGATCCAGCCGAAGACGAGCGGAAACGTCACACCGAATGCCAGAATGCACCCCCAGGCCATCAGCATGTGTCCAGTTCCGAGCTCCTTCCCGCGGTTCCGAATAAACTTCTGCCCGATGAAATCCCTCACGAAGTGGCTCCCCAGCTCCCACAAGTAGACGGGCGCCCGTCCCGAACACATCAGTTGCCAGCTCCGCGAAAAGTATTTCCAGGTCGGCGGACGCTGCAGCCAGACGCTATAGCGATAGACGACACCGAAACAGGCAAAGATGCACCCGAAAAGATACGCCACCAGCGCAGGGTCAAAGTTCCCAAGATTTCGCGAGCCAAAAAAAACTGCGAGAATCAGTCCTGCCGTCGCCAGCGCTGCGGCGGCAAAAGCTGCGGGGTTGAGCGTACTGAACATGGCAATGGCCGCCAGCTACACGGCTTCGGCTATCATTCTTTGCGCGGCAGGGAATAGCACGCTGTTCTCGAGGTGAATGTGCCGGTGAAGGTCCTCCTCCAAATCGGCAAGCCCTGCAAAGAGCGCACGATACGTATTGCAGGCATCCGCTGGCGGATTGTAGCCGGCCGTAAGTTCATGCAGGCGGGCAAGCGCCGCTCCTGCGTCATCGTGTTCGTGGATCATACACGCAATCGGCCCATCAAGGCTCACCGGTCCCGAATCGCCGCGGCTGATCGCCGAAACCGCTGGAAAGAGAATCCGCTCCTCCTTCATCATGTGGCTGTTGAGTTCTGCCTCCAAGCCGCAATACACGTCGAAAACCTCGACGAGCGACGGGGTGTGCCCACCGTGGACATTGGCCACCCGCTCGGACATTGCTCGCAAACGTGGAAACTCGCAGCGAAGAAAGGCGTGATGGTTTTCGATGATGTGGTCAATTAAATCGTGCAGGGGAAGCTCGGCGGGATTATTCAAATCTGCGGGTATCTCCTGCGATTCCAACTCCAGTTGCTCGAGTACTGTTGCAAGTGGAACACCCTTGCGCTCACAACCTTCGCGGAGAGTGCGCCCCCCTTGGCAGCAAAAGTCGATTTGAAACGACTGGAAAATGCGTGAACGACTTGGGCGTTCGGCAACGAGCTCTCCAACGGTGCGATCTGAGATCAAAGTTCCTTCAGGCGAGGTGGTATTCGGGCGGTGACTCATGGCGAGAACAAACTTCTTAAAAATGAGGCTATATTCAAGAATAATTTTTCTTTTTTTCTTTTTATGCACAGCCAAGGCCTTGACGTCCAAGGCACCGAAAATGAGGCTGTTTTGCAGCGGTTTTTCACAGGCTCCGCTGCCAGAGAACGGAAACCTCAATCCTTTGGAATTGGACTGGCATTCTGAAATTTGGCCATCGAGCCCCACCACGGCTTTATCGGTGTGCAAGACGTATCGGAAAGGCGATCCTACTCCCCTCCCCGCTCTCGGTCCCGTGCTGGGATACCTGAACGCGAACCCGCTCATGGCAGCGAAAAGCAGGAACCGCCTGGCAACCGGAGGACTCCACTAGGTTCAAGAATGACCTTCAGTGAATGATGACTGGGGCACTCAACGGGTCCAAATCCGCGGAGCAGTCACCAGCCTTCGGACCAGTCGGCAAAGGATGCCGAGGAAAGCTTCCAGCACGGGAGTTCACCGCCAGCCCAGCCGCACGGGAAAGAAGGACAGTTCTCCGACTGCACAAACCAGAAGAGTCCGCAAATCCCCCCCCAAAAGGCGCGTCACGTGTGCGTCACAGAAACCCTGCCGCCCCCCGTTTTTGTGACATTCCTCGCCGAAATGACGTCTCCATCAAAAATACCTGAAGCCCATCCGATGCTGATAAAAACTGGGTTTGGAAGGAGCGCGCCCGGCTGGGATCGAACCAGCGACATTCGGTTTAGAAGACCGACGCTCTATCCCCTGAGCTACGGGCGCAATTAAATAATATTCAGTGACTTACAGCGTTTTGCTGCCTAGTCACGAATTCCAGCTTGACATCAGCTTGACAACGCTTGACACTGTTTCCCATGAAAGCTGAGAAACAACCTGAATCAAACGTCATCCGCTCTGAGTGGCCGAAAATCCGAAAATACATGGACAAAGGTTCTCCCCTGTATCAAGTGGACGCAAGGAAAAAAGGCACCACAGGCAAGCGGGAATCCTTCACTGATCTGGACAAGGCCAAGGACAGAGCCAAAGAGATTGCCGAGAGCCTGACAATGGAAGGAATCGAGGGGATGGCAATCAAGGCCGAGCTACGAGTTGCCGCAATCCAAGGCGAAAGACTGCTGGCAGAATACAACAAGACGCTTTCCGATGCCGTCCAGTTCTACCTTGCCCACCTAAAATCACAGGCCGAGAAAGACAAGACGCACACAATTTCTTTTCTGGCCGACAAGTGGCTTGCAGACCGCACGGCAGACAAGAACAAGCCCGCCAAGAAAAAAACGCTGATCGGAATCAAGGAAGGCGCAAAGATGCTCAAAGCGGCATTTGGCGAGTGCCGCATTGCAGAGGTCACAAAAAAAGACATTGAAGATTATTTGCAGTCTTTAGAGCGTGACAACCAGACAAAGCGGAATAAATGGAGCTTAATCCGCCAGTTTTTCAATTACTGCATTAAAAACGGATATTTTTCCAGCAATCCAGCCAAGGGAATTGTGATTACAATCCCTAGCAAAGATATTCAGATTTTACCGCTGGAAAAAGTTCAACAGATTTTTGACGCATTGCAGACAACCGATAAACACAAAGACTTGATGCCATATTTTGCCGTATCAATTTTTGCGGGTTTAAGACCGACAGAGGCGCAATTGCTGACATGGGAAAGAATAAATCTTGATACAAGGGAAATTCACGTTCTTGCTTCAACTTCCAAAGTAGGAGAAAGCCGCATTGTGAAAATTGAAGACACTTTATTGCACTGGTTGAAAGAATATAAAGGCGAGAAAAAAGGTTTAATCGTGCCAGCTAAAAACTTTACGCGCCGATTCCGCCGATTCCGTGCCGATATAGGCTATAAGATGACAAATTCCGACAAGAAGGTTGTTTTAAATCCTGATTCTGTAAAATGGACACAAGACGTTATGCGGCACACTTTTGGTTCTTATCACTTGGGAAAATATCATGATCGGGCGCATCTCGCGGAATTGATGGGAAATTCAATCGAGGTCATTAAAAAGCATTACAAAGTTTCAGTCAGTGAAGCCGACACAAAAGCTTTCTGGAATATCCTGCCAGCATCGCAACAAAAACAGAAGAAAGAACAAGTCAAGCGCATTGTAGAAAAGATCCGCCGCAAGCGTGGCTCTTCAAGTCGTTCTTAAGCTTTGCCAGTTGCGTTTCCATATAAGCAATTAAAGCAAACTTGTCCCTGTCATTTGCAAAATCTGCAAAGTGGTCAAACTGACCGTCACGTGTTAGGCTAAACGATACAGCAGAGCAATCATCTTGCCCTTCATCGTCTAGCTGAATCACGTTGTCAATCATACAGCCGATTAAATCCGTTTTTGGAAATTGTGTCAAGGAAAAACGACCAGCAAAAAATAAAACATCGCACACTCTGCGTATTTGAGATACGCGCCTACCTCTGGCCTACCTCTGGCCTACCTCTGGCCTACCTCTGGCAAGGTAGAACAGCCAAAAAACAACTGGAAAGCCTTCTAGCGGCACAGGGCCGCCAAGAATGGGCCATTCTACAGTGAATAAACCATTGCCGCCAGCTTCCCCTTCTTTTTCAGTCCTGCGATTGAATTCAAAGCTTTTCTGACATGGGTTTCTTTCACTCGTTCATTTACACACTGAGAAAAAATATCGGTAATCTTGACCCCGTTTGACCCCTTCAAAATTCCCGTGATCTTAGAGGCTAGAACTTTATATTCATCTTTGGTCAAATGAATCCGGCTGCCAGTTTCAGTTGCATCTTCCACGCTCGCGGCTTCCTTTCCAGTAAGCTCTAAATATTGGCTTTCCGCAGCTTTAAGCTTGTCTTTGAGGTCTGAAATTATCGTAAGCAGTTCTTTGGCAGCTTGTTTTTTAAGGTCTGCAACTTTCTCCTCGTGCGTCTTGTTGAGTGCTTCCAATTGTTCAAGTGCTGACTGGGTATTCATAGAGCACCGATTCTATTTCTTGAAGAGTAACAGTCAAGGAAAAAACTCTGTTATCCCAGCTATTGGGAGAAGTGGGGGAGGGGGGGGGCACGTAATATATATATATGTATATCAATTATTGTTATCGTCCGTAATTCCCACTCATTCCCTTATTAAATGCAATTAAAAAACTTAAAGCGCCGCCTGCCGCCAGCATAAAGAGACAAGAAAAAGTGATTTGATCATGCCGCGCACTAAAATAAAATTATCCGCAAGAGATTTTTTTGGAAACTTCCACAATTAAGGATTCTTTTTAAGTCAAAATCATTCTGAAGTTAAAGGAGAGTCCAGGGTATTTGTATATACGACATTTTGAATCGTGATTGACAAAGCCGCAAAATATTTCTGTTATCCCAACTATTGGGAACGGAAAGAGGTGGGGGGGGGAGACGTAATTAATATATATAGAGTGACGTAATACGGTTACTATCTCCTAAGTAACGCTTAATAATAGAATTCAAAAAACTTACTGTGCCAAAAAAAATTCAAATGCCGATTGCGCCGCCAACGTCACGATTAAAATGAATTATATATCGCGCCGCGCTGAATTAAATTGAATTAAAATTCAGAGTTTGCCGCCATAAAACTTTTTTGAAGATTTTTTCAACTTTTTTACTAGCTCAAAAAGCGCCGCTTTCTAGCCTAAATGGTGAACTGTCCCTAGATTTAATCAAATACAATTCATAAGTGGGGAATAAAACCTAATTATTGCGGTTTTAGACGTTACAAAAACACGTTGACAAAACAACATTAAGTAAGTGCATGAAAGATTTTTTGGATTTTCCAAATTTCTAAGTGTATAACTAATAGTAAGACAAAATCAGAAATGAAAAAGAATCTACATAATAAATTTAATTTAAATAGCTCCGCAGGGGAAAAATCTGGTTTTGTCGCCTACATTCTTTTTCATCCTTGCGGGGCTTTTTATTTCTAATCCTATGCAAGTTCAGGCGACTTATTTAATTCCAAGCTTTATCGACAGCGGATTTTCCGAGTTAGGTGAAGAATTCAAGGACACAGTAAAGAAAATTACCGCATACATTACTTTTATGTATCTGCGATGGAACGGCCACAAGGACGAGAAAATCCATTTACGCGCCGAGAAACTTAAAGAGATTTCCAAGGATTACAAAGCGGCAATTAATTATTTGAAAGATCAGGGGATGATTTCTTATGAAAGCGGATATTCTGCGCCGCAAGGTGAACAGAAAGGAATCACAAGGTTCTTTCTCATGGGAAACAAGTTTCTTTCTGATATAAGAGCTAATCGCATCGTTAAATATAGCGGAAAAATCTTCCTGCGCCAGAAATCAGCGGAAAAATCACAAAAGAGAATCGTCGAGAAAATAGAAGAGTTCAAGTTTGCCGATGATTATCTTGCCCACATTTCAAAAAGCCTAGAGCGTGCAACCATAGACGGAAAAAAACTAAACAACCGCGTTACCCGCTCCAAGAAAGTCGGGAAAATCTGGTCTGAAGTCTGCAATCTACCCGCAGAAGATCGCAAAAGAATCAAGATTGACGGTGAGCAAACGCAAGAATGGGATATATCAGCAAGTCATCCAAGGCTTTTGGTTAAGCATAATATTGCCGCAAACTGGCAGGAAAGAGCAAAGCTAACCAAGGCCCTTGCCACAGGAAACTTTTGGAATGTGATTAAGTCGGAAATCTTCCTTTTAAAGCACCTAGAGAAGGAGGAATTCAAAAAGCTTTTCTGGAAGTCCCTAAGTGCCGGGCGTGTCTCTAAAGATGATGCCGCCAAGGTGGAGATTCTGCGCCAATACCTAGCGCAGACCTTCCCGAACATGCTGGCAGAAGTCCGCAGACAGGAACAAGCCACAGGGGACAAGATTCAGTGCATTTTGCAAAGGCATGAAGCCCGTCTAATGGATAGCTTTCTGGATTTTTGCATTACCAATAAAATTCCCGCTATCACAATCTATGACGGATTTATTGTTAAGGCTTCCGATTCAAAGAAAATCTTAGAATTCTGGGGCAATATAGTTAATATCAAGTAACATTTTTGACAGAACAATATAAATAACATATGAAAAATACAAAAAACATTAAAGACATTCTGGATCACGCAAAAGCAAATCCTGACATTTACAAAAACGCGTATGACTTGGAAGCCAAAGCGCAAATCTTTGAGAAAATCCAAGCTTCCCAAGCTGCAAAAGAAGATATTGCCGCGCAAGCCAAAGCAAAAACTGAATCAAACGCGATTAAAGCTGCCGCAATTGTCGAGAAATTGAAACAAGAAAAGGCTTTAACTCATTGTGACGTTATTTCAAATAACTTTCAAGGCAACGGAATTTATGTTTCAGGCCAAGAGGTATTTGTAAAATGCCCAAGAGCAAACACTCCCTCAATCATTTCAACTTGCGCGATTAAGTTTTCCGATTTGAAAACGCTTGGCACGGATTACTTTCACGCAAAGTTTCCTGATTGGACGGATGAAATAGTCAAAAGCTTAAAGAATCTTGAAGCGGTTTTGAACGGATTAAAATAATGAACGCAAAAAACAAAACAAAAATTCCCGAGAAGCTGTTTTCAGTTTCAGACATTGCGGATTTTCTGCAAATCGAGCCAAACACAGTTTATCGACTTGTCAGAGGTAAAAAGATTCCAACGGTAAAAATAGGGAGAACGATCCGATTCAATCCGCTGGAAATCTTGTCTAGCTGTAATATTAACCGTTAGAATATCCATAATGAAAACGGTTGCCGGTTGGCTTGATTGAGTTTCAGGCCAGCCGGTTTTCTTTTTCCGCCGCGCCGCTAGTCCTGACGGCAAGATCTGGGATCTGGGATCTGGGATCTGGGATCTGGGATCTGGGATCTGGGATCTGGGATCTGGGATCTGGGAGCATCCCCTTGTTTTCTCATGCATTGAGAGCAACTCCTTGAGGATTTCATATTCCTCTTCTGGCGGCAAATTCTGACTTTTCAGCAGGTTTTGAAAGACTTCAAAAGGACTCGCGCTCATTGAATGGGGAACGGTTTGATTCTGGAAGATTTTCCGATGCCGTCCAAGAATAAAACTCACAGGCCGATTCTTTGCGTTCCAGCACGGTTTAAAATCGTTCTGATTCAATTTCCGATGCTTCCCCCTCCCACGGCCAGACATGCCAGAATTTTATTGAATTTAATTCCTCTGGAAAATCACGCCTGAGAAAGTTTTTTGCCGCCAGAGATGTTTTTTCTTGACAGTTTCAAAATACTTGATCCTCGCGTCATGAATCAGACCGTTTTTGCCAGTTCAATTTCTGTGGTTCCAGTGTCTATTTTTGACCCCGTCAGCTTGACAAAGCTTGACAAAAAAGGCCCAAGAAACGGCTTTATCACGCAAAACAAGTAATATTACCACTTCTATAACCTGTTTATTTACAGTAGTTTATGAGTTTCTAAAACGTAGAATATCGGTTTAGAAGACCGACGCTCTATCCCCTGAGCTACGGGCGCAGAAAGCTGCAATTAGGTAACACACCTCAGAATGTGCAACAACGTCAAAAGCGAATGCCTCC
>Ga0209398_1000094_pt1 | contig 68370 bp, 62 predicted proteins | sample AshMeaBigSpring_FD_184125 | JGI IMG/M metagenome (GOLD analysis project Ga0209398, IMG submission 184125) | Groundwater microbial communities from Big Spring, Nevada to study Microbial Dark Matter (Phase II) - Ash Meadows Big Spring (SPAdes)... | ecosystem: Environmental > Aquatic > Deep...
ACATCCTGACGCCGGTATTCAGCTGGCTCTCGATGACCGAGAGCAGCGAATATACGACGAGCGACGCGGAATACTCGCTCAGTCTTGAAAAGGACGAGAAGCTGGTCCCAGGATCGCCCGAGCATGAGGGAAAGATGCAGGCGTTCCGCGCCCGGATGACGAAATACCTGAAGGACCGGCTCGAACCTAATCTGCCGGACTGGCCGGTCGTCTGCTTTTACCCAATGTCGAAGCGCCGGGTACACGAGCAGAATTGGTATTCGCTCGACTTCCCTTCGAGGAAAGCGCTGATGGCCGGGCATGCGCGGGTCGGGCGCACCTATTCCGGCCGCGTGCTGCAACTGATCACGGGATCGACCGGTCTGGATGACGGCGAGTGGGGAGTGACGCTCTTCTCGCGGACGACGTCCGACATCAAGGCAATCATCTACGAGATGCGGTTCGACGAGGTGAGCGCCCGTTATGCGGACTTCGGAGAGTTTTTCATCGGGATCCAAATGCCGCTCGACGCGCTCTACATGAGGGTCGGGCTGTGACGACGGGAGAGAAGGTTGCGGCACTCGAGGAGATCGTGCGCGGACATGCGCCAATGGTGGTCGCCTATTCGGGGGGGGTGGACAGCACGTGCCTGCTGGCGCTTGCGCACCGGACGCTCGGCGACCGGGTGCTCGGCGTGATCGCGGACAGTCCGAGCCTGCCGCGGCGCGCGCTCGACGAGGCGCTTGATGTGGCGCGGCAGATCGGGGTGCACGTCGAGGTGGTGGCCACGGAGGAATTCCAGAACGAGGACTACCTGACGAACCCGCCGAACCGCTGCTACTTCTGCAAGGCCGAGCTTTTCACGCGGATGGAAATCCTTGCGCGGGAGCGCGGGATGGCCTCGATCGCCTACGGCGAAAATGCCGACGATCCGGCCGAGCTGCGGCCGGGCTCGCGCGCGGCGGCGGAATTTTCGGTGCTGGCCCCGCTGAAGGCGGCCGGGCTGACGAAGGCCGAGGTGCGCGAGGTTTCGCGCAACCTCGGGCTGCCCACCCACGATGCGCCGGCGCAGCCGTGCCTCTCCTCGCGCATCCCCCACGGGACCCGCGTGACGGCAGACGCCCTGTCGCTCGTCGAGCGCGGCGAGGAATTCCTGCATGCCGAGGGCTTCCGGGTATTCCGGGTTCGCTATGTGGCCGGGCCCCCGGTAAGGGCGCGCGTGCAGATCGCCCCGGATGAGATGGCTTCGCTGGCCGGACGCGAGGACGCGCTGGAGGCCGGGTTGCTGGAGGCCGGGTTTGAGGGAGTCGAGTTTGACCGGGCCGGTTACCGGAGCCCATGACCCCGGCGCGCGAGCTCCGGGAGCGGATCGCCTCGCACAACCGCCACGCGATCTTGGCTGCAGGGATCTGCCTGCTGGGCTCGTGGCTCGCCTGGCTTCTCGCCTACGGGCTTGTGGTCGGTCTCACGCTCGGGTTTTTGACGTCGATCCACGGCGATGAGGTCGTTGATGGAAGGCGGCTGCTCAGCATTCCCGGCTGGGTGCATCCGGCATTCCTGGCGGTGGCGGCGGGCCTCCTGATCTGGGGGTCGATCGACCAGCGGGCGCGCCGGTTCCGCCCGGTCGACGACCGCCCGATCGTGGGGTGGCACATCTTCGGCGATATCGTTCTGGCCCCCGCCCGGCTGACGTTCGGCATCTGGAGCCACCTTGGTGCGGTCGTCCGCTTGGACAGCAGGGACCTTGATCAGGCGCTGGATATGCTGCGCCGGATCCGCTCGGAAAAGAGATGTTCGCGCTCCTCGCTGGGAGCGCATATCAGCGACGTCGGACGCCTGCCGCGCCTCCTGGAAGCCCTTCAGCTTGTCGGCCTCATCGACCTTCTGCAGCAGGATGACGAGTGCTATTATTTCATCCCGAGCCAGGAGGATGAAACTGTGTCACGGATGGCCGGGATGGAACAAAGATTCAGCTAGGAAAAACCGGTGCCTGATGGCGGCGGGGCCGGTTATCCCGCGGCCGAGGGCGGGTCGCAGGAGAGGATGAAACGGGCGGCAGCCCGGGCGGCATCGGGGTGGCTCAGCGCGCCGGTGGCTTCAAACCGTTGCCGGAAAACGGCGGCATCCCCTGCAAACGTGCGCCTGACAGCCGCGGCGATGGCTGCAGCGCTGGTCGCCAGCTCGCCGGCACCGCTCTCGATGAGAAGGCGGGCGTTGCCCTCCTCCTGGCCGGGCACAATCTGCGTCACGACCATCGGCGTTCGGGCGGCGAGTGCCTCTTGCACGGTAGCCCCGCCAGCCTTGCTGATGAGGAGGTGGCTGCGGCGGATGAGATGCGGGATCTCCGGCGTCCAGCCGTGGATCTCGAGCGGGCAACCGGTCTCTTTGGAAAGCGCCTCGAGGCGGCCGGCGAGGACGTTGTCGCGCCCGACGGTGACGGTGAGCGCGACATCCGCCAGCGGCAGGATTGCACGGACGATCTCCGGCGCGAGGTGGTGCGAGGAGTTCACCATGTAGAGGACCTGCCAGCGGCTGCCGGCCGGAGGAACTTCCCGGGCCGTCGAAGGATCCGAAAACAAAAGCGGAACGGGGAATCCGGTCGTGCGGATCTTGTCGTCCGGCACGCCGGCTTCGCGCATGACTGCCGCCGTGGCATCGTTGGGCACGAGAAAATAGTCGCTGTGGCATCTGTGCCAGACCGTGTTGATCGTCAGCGAATCGGTAACGATGGTGATGGTGCGAAACGGCCGGACGCCATCCCTGTGGAGCAGGTCAAGGAGGTACCCGTTCCCGGGGTAGGTGCTGACGACGACATCCGGCTGGAAGGTGCGCAACATCGCGGAGAGGTGGCGGACCGCCCGGCCGAAAATCCCGATCCCCCGGCCAATGGGGATGCGGTCGAGGAGGGCAAAAATCAGACTCCAGAGCGCGGGCGCATGGTTGATCACGGCGAGGTAGCCCCGCTGGACGAGTCGGTTCATCCAGCCGTACGCCTCCAAAAAAACATCGTGGACCTCGACACGGAGCTGCGGATCCGCCGCGCGCAAGCCCTCGGCAAGATTTCTGGCGGCGGCATTGTGGCCCTCCCCGAACCCGGCGGTCAGGATGAGGACCGCCTTCACAGCCATTTTTTCCGTTTGAAAAAGGCGAGCATGAAGCCGACGATGCAGAGGCTGACCGCCCAGAAAAACTCGTATCCAAACTTCCAGTTCAGCTCCGGCATGTTCCACTTCGACGCTTCGGGGTTGAAGTTCATCCCGTAGACGCCCGCGAGAAAGGTGAGGGGGATGAAGAGGACCGAGACGATGGTCAGGATGCGCATGATCTCGTTTGTGCGGAAGCCGAGGCTCGAGAGGTAGAGGTCCATGAGCCCCGCAGTGAGGTCGCGGTAGCTCTCGATGATGTCGATGATCTGGGTCGTGTGGTCGTAGCAGTCGCGCAGGAAGATCTGGGTCTCGCGGCCGATGAGCCCGGTGTCGTCACGGATGAGCGTGTTGAAGATCTCGCGCTGCGGCCAGGACGCGCGCCGGAGCTGGAGGAGGATACGCTTCGATTCGTAGAGCTTTTTCAATGTCGCCCGCTGCGGCTTGTCGAGCAGCTCCTCCTCGACCGCCTCGATCGAATCGCCGACCAGTTCGAGAACGGGAAAAATCTGATCCACCGTGGCGTCGAGAAGGGCATAGGCGAGGTAATCGGCCTTCATCTTCCGCGCGAACCCGCGGCCGGCTCGCAGTCGCGCCCGCACGCTGTCGAAGACATCGTGGCCGCATTCTTCCTGGAGCGTGATGAGGAATGTGTCACCGAGAAACATGCTCAGCTGCTCGAAGGCGAGGCTCTCCTTCTCGTCGAAGTAGATCATCTCGCTGACGATGAAGAAGTGATTTGTGAAGTGCTCGACCTTCGGCCGCTGGGTCGTGTTGAGAACGTCCTCGAGCGCGAGCGGGTGGATGTGGAAATGCTCGCCGAGCTTTTTCAGGACCTCGATATCCCCGAGCCCGTCGATGTTGATCCAGTTGACCTTCTTCGGGTCGAGCTTTGCGAGGAGCTCGTCGAACGAGTCGAAGTCCGCCTCGAGGATTGTCTCCTGGTCGTATTGGACGAGGCTGAGGGCAGCTCTTGTGGAAGCCCCCTCGCGCGGAAGCAGCGTCGCCGGAGCGGTCCCTGCAGGTTTGTAGTGAAAGTGGATCATGAGCCTTTGGTGCGGCTGGCGCAGCGGGCTTGTCGTTTTCCGGTCGCAACCTGTCGGACGGGCTGCCCGCTGGCAACGGAAAAATGATCCCATCCGCCCGGCCACCCCGGAGGAACCGCTCCGCCGGCTTCGAGGGTGCCGATGTCCGTCAGCACTGTTTCCGGGAAAACGCCCTTCCATCCGCGCAGCAGGGCGCTTGCACGGGCGGGAGGCATCGCAAACAGGAGCTCGTAGTCCTCGCCGTCGGAAAGCGCGCCCGCAACATCCGATCCGCGGCGCAGCGGCAGGCGGGACGGATCCACCGAAAAACCGCAGCCGCTGGCCCGGGCAAGCCGCGGGAGATCGGAACCGAGGCCGTCGCTGAGATCCATCATCGCATGCGGGCGGAAATTTTCCGCGAGCCAGCGGCCTTCAGCGAGTCGCGGGACAAAGTCGAGGTGGTGTCTGGCGATCGAGCCTCCGAGCCGGCCGGTGACAAAGAGGACGTCGCCCGGCCGGCCGCCGGCACGGGTAACTATGTGGCGTGGGGCGATGCGGCCGGTCAGGGCGACTGAGACGGCGATGCCCGACGGCTGGCGCGAAAGCTCGCCTCCCGCAACCGTGACGCCGAACCGGCGCGCAGCCCGGCCGAGCCCGCGGTAAAAGACCTCCCAGTATTCGTGACCGAGATCCGGCGGGGAGAAGACCGTGACCAGCGCGTGGGCGGGGGTTCCGCCCATGGCGGCGATATCGCTAAGCGGCCGGCAGAGCGCCTTCCACCCGACGCGTGCAGGATCGTGAGACCGGAGGAAGTGGACGCCCTCGGCGATGCAGTCGGTCTTGAGCAGGAGCAACCCGCGGGCTCCCGGCACATGCACCGCGGCGCAGTCGTCGCCGGGACCCAGGACAAGGTCGTCGCCGATGGGAAGTCCGGGAAGGATCTTTGCCAGTAGCTCGTCCTCGGGATTGCGTCTCATTTGGCAAGATCGGGAAAGAAGACGGCTGCCACGATGGTGATCGCATTGAATGCCGCGTGAAAGCCGACCGGCGCCCAGAGCGAACCGGTCCGCTCGTAGACAAGCGCAAGGCCCACAGCAAGGAGGAACAACCCGGGCAGCGAGGGCACGTGCCCGTGGATCAGCGCAAAGAGGACCGACGTCCCAATGACTGCAGCCATGCGTCCGCCATACTTGCGGACAACGCCGTAGATGCACCCGCGAAAAACAAGCTCCTCGGTGACCGGTGCAGCGAGAACGGCAACCGCGGCAACTGCTGTACGCTCCTTCCAGCCACGGCTCTCCAGCAAAAACGTCACAATCGCCTGCGGCGCGGAATCGGGCCCGGAAATCAAGTAGCCGAGAACCTGCGCGAGAAAGACGAACGGCAGCGTCAGCAGCATCGCGCACGGCACTATGACAAACATCCCCCGCACCCAGCCCGGCCAGCGCAGCCCGAAGGCCTCGACCGGGTTGATCCCCCGGAAAACCAGAAACCCGATAACCAGGATGACGATGGCGGCATAAAGCACCAAGCTGGCCACGACGGCGTTCAGGTTCACGCGCCCTTCCGGACGACCGAACGAGGCTGCGGCCATCGACAGAAAAAAGGCGGCCAGCCCGGCGGAAAAAATCGCATCCGGCCAGCCCCATGGTGCCGAAGGAAAATCGCCCGGCCGCGAAAGCGCTCCCGGGACAACGCGCCAGAGAACCGCGGCGGCGGCCAGCCCGGCAATGATCAGGATGGGAATGGGTGCGGCGGAAATCATGCTGCGCCTGACCCGATATCGGCTTTGCCCTTCAAGCGCCAGACCAGAATCCGTTGGCCGGGGATCCCCATGGGAAGCTCCCGCGGCGCAGTGCGACCGCCCGCCGCATCGCTCCCTCGTCTTTCCCCCTCAAATCCCGCGTCCGTCGGACGGTGCCGGCATCAGAGCGGGACGATCGTCCAGGTCACGGTTCCGTCGGGGCCGACGTCGAGCCATGCCCAGCTGGGCGGGACGCCTTTGTTCGGCTTGCCGATCGTTCCGGGGTTGAGCACGCGGGTGCCGTTGACCATCTCGTCACGGGGAACATGGGTGTGGCCGTGGATAAGAAAGTCCGCACCGCCGGGGTTCCGAGGCGGGATGTGTATGAGGCGGAACGTCCTGCCCGCGCGCTCGAGCTTCAGAACTTCCGGGAGATCAAGCCCGTAGTCGTTGTTGCCGAGAACGCCATAAAACGGCCTGCCGATGGCGATGACTGCCTGCAATGTTGCAAGGTCGCAGAAGTCGCCGAGGTGCCAAATCTCGTCGGCCGAGCGGAGCGCGGGCAGCACGGTCAGTGGCAGTTTCCCATGGGTGTCGGCAATCACGGCAATGTGCATAAAATTGGTTTCCTCTTGGACAATCGCGGTCGCGGGCTTGATCTTGTAGCTTGTTCGCCCGAGACTGGAATCTTTTCTATGTGGAATTCCGCGCACAATCACATCCTGAATCTGGTCGCCTACGAACCGGGCAAGCCAGTCGAGGAACTCGCCCGCGAAATGGGTCTCGAGCCCTCGCAGATCATCAAGCTCGCATCAAACGAGAACCCGCTCGGCCCCTCGCCGCGGGCGCTGGCCGCAATGCGCGAGACCCTCGACCGCGCGCATTTCTACCCTGACGGCGGCGGCTGGTCGCTGCGAAACGCGATTGCAAACCGGCTCGGCCTCGCTCGGGAGAACGTCATTCTCGGCAACGGCTCGAACGAGATCATCGAGTTCATCGGCCATGCGTTCCTCAAGCCCGGCGACGAGGTCGTCACGGCGAAACACGCGTTCGCCGTCTACACGCTGATGGCGCAGCTCTTCGGAGCGGCGACCGTCGAGGTGCCGGATCCGGGCTACACGCACGACCTCGACGCGATGCTTGCGGCGATCACCCCGCGGACCCGCCAGCTCTTCATCGCGAATCCGAACAACCCGACCGGCACGCTGGTCGGACAGGCCGCGATCGACCGGTTCATGGAGCGCGTCCCCGACCATGTGCTCGTCATTTTCGACGAGGCGTATTTTGAGTTTCTCGACGAGCCGCCGGATGTGATCCGATACGTCCGCGAGGGACGGAACGTCATTGTGATGCGGACGTTCTCAAAGATCCAGGGCCTTGCCAACCTGCGGATCGGCTACGGCCTCGCAACGGAAAAAATTGCCGCGGTCCTGCAGAAGACCCGGCAGCCGTTCAATGCCAACGGCATCGCACAGGCGGGGGCGCTTGCCGGGCTGGAGGATACCGAACACATGCGCCGTACGCGCGAGCTCACCCATGAGGGCCGGAACTACCTGCAAGCGGAGTTCACCGACATGGGCCTCGAGTTTGTCCCGAGCGCTGCGAACTTTGTGCTGGTGCGGGTCGGGGACGGCGATGCGGTCTTCCAGTCCCTCCTGCGGCTGGGTGTAATCGTCCGTGCGATGCGCAGCTACAAGCTGCCCGGGTGGATCCGCGTCTCGGTCGGCACGATGGAGCAAAACCGGCGGTTCATCGCCGAACTGCGCGAGCTCGACCGGACCGGAGCGCTCCGGCGCGGCGAGATCGTCGCCGTTTAGCCTTCCGGCCGCCATGCAAGCCGGTGACACCATCGCCGCGGTTTCCACACCGCCAGGGGAGGGGGCCGTTGCCCTCATCCGGATCTCCGGACCCGGCAGCCTCGCGATTGTCGACAAGGTTTTCCGCAGGCGCGGCGATTCGCTCACGCCGCGGCACGCGACATTCGGGGAGATCGTCGAGGACGCCGCCGTCGTCGACCAAGTCCTCACAACGGTCTTTCGCGGACCCGCAAGCTACACCGGCGAGGATATGGCGGAGATCGGCTGCCATGGCGGGATCCTCCTTGCGGCTCATATCCTGGAACTGGTGCTGAAGGCCGGCGCGCGCGCGGCAGAGCCGGGCGAGTTCACCCACCGGGCGTTCCTGAACGGCAAGATCGACCTCACCCGTGCCGAGGCGGTGATGGATCTCATCAGCGCACGGACGCCGCTTGCCCTGCGCGCGGCCGCCGAACAACTCCGCGGCCGCCTCGGCGAGCAGATTACACGGCTCCGGGCCGAAATCCTCCAGACCGTGGCCCACGTCGAGGCATGGATCGACTTTCCAGAGGAGGGGATCGATCCCGCGACCGGCAGTGCCCTGCTGGACAAAATCGCAGCCTCCGCCACCCGCGTGGCCGGCCTGCTGGCCACGGCCGGCGACGGCCGGATCCTCCGCGAGGGCGTGCGCGTCGCGATCGTCGGCCGCCCGAATGCCGGCAAGTCGAGCCTTCTCAACCGCCTCCTCGGCATGGACCGCGCGATCGTCAGCCCGGTCCCCGGCACGACCCGCGACACGATTGAGGAAACCTGTTGCCTTCGGGGGATATTGTTCCGCCTCACCGACACGGCCGGCCTCCGCGAAACCGACGACCCGGTCGAGCGCGAAGGCGTGCTGCGCGCACGGCAGACGATCGAACGCGCGGACCTTGTCCTTCATGTGCTCGATGCCACCTCCGACACCACGGACGTCCCGCTCGGGGACGGCGAGATCCTGGTCGCGAACAAATCCGACCTCCTCCCGGCGGGCGCCTCGTTTTCCGGTGGCGCGGTCCCCGTTTCCTCGCTCACCGGCGAGGGATTTACAGCCCTCCTTGATGCCATGATCGGCGCGACATGCGGCCAGCATCTGACCTCCGGCCAGTCGCTGGCGGCGGTCAACGCCCGCCACAAGGTCCTTCTGGAATCGGCCGCTGTCTCGCTTCAGGCCGCAGCCGACCTGGTGCGCCTCAACGAGCCGCCGGAACTTGCCGCGATGGAACTCCGCGCCGCCCTCGATGCTGTCGGCCGCATCATCGGCGCCGCCGACACCGAGGAGATCCTCGGCGAAATCTTCGGCAGCTTCTGCATCGGCAAGTAGACGTCCCGCCTACTTCGCGCCGTAGTCCTCCGGCCGCGCGCGGCGGGCGTCGATGAACGACTTGACGCAGAGGACAAGAAAAATCAGGCAAAGGACGCCCATGCCGAGCTGGACCCAGACGGCCATCGGCCGCGCCGCGGTGTGGTTGAGCACCGCGCCGAGCTTGGGCAGCCCCATGCCGAGGCCGCCGAGGGTTCCAAGCAGCCCGACAAGCGCCGCGACATGCATCACGTGCTTACGGATCCCGGGATTTGCCTTGGCCAGGACTCCGCAGATCAGGAGGATTGTTCCGAAGGCGGCCGGGATCAGCGCGGTGGGGGCTTGCGACCCGCTGGAAAGGAATGCGGATGTGCCCAGAACGTCGAGAAGAATTCCGAAAATGATAGCGATTAATGGCATGGCGGGATGAATCTCGCGGGATTCCCGCCGTGTGCAAGCGGGAAATTCCTTCAGGACCGGAACCTCCGGCCCGTTCAGGGCCTGATAATCACGCGCGCGCCGTTGCCGACGGTGTCGAAAAGCTCAATAACATCGCGGGACCTCATCCGGATGCAGCCGTAGCTGGCCGGCGTACCGATGTTGCGCTCCTCCGGCGTTCCGTGAATGTAAATGCAGCGGGCAAACGCGTTCCGGTTTCCGGCCTCCAGACCATCCAGCCACAGGATCCTCGTGACGATCGGATCGCGGCCAGGAGCATCCACCCCGATGACTTCCCCGGTCGGCCGACGGGACTTGAAAACCGCGCCGGCCGGCGCACCCCCGCCGATCTTCTTCTTGACGCGCAGTGTCCCGAGCGGCGTGGCGTTGCTGCCCGGGCGGTCGCCCAATCCGAACTTCGAGGTCGAAACCGGGTAGCGGGCGATCGGTGTTCCGTCGCGCAGAACCTCCATGCTCTGGTCGCTGGTGCTGATGATCATGCAGTGGCGCTTGTCGGCGCACCCGGCCAGCGCCAGGACAACCAGCCCCGCAAGAACCGACCGGATCATGCCCCCTCGGCTGCCCGCGCGGGCGGCGCCAGCAGCGAGCCGATCTGCTGGATCCAGAATCCGATCGACTGCGAGGCCACGTAGGCAAACCCGACCAGAAACAAAAGCAAAAATGGGACCGACGACCAAGCCCCGCTCATGATCGCCCCCCAGGTGCAGTAACTGAAATAAATCGCAAAAAGGATCTCGATGAGCGGCAGAAGCGAGCGAATCGGCAGGTAGCGGACTGTCCGCTGCCTTGAGGGGGTGGCGCCCTGCCCGTATTTCGGGGTGCGGGTAAACTCCGACTGACGCTTGAACATGGCCTCCAGGACGCCGCGGGCGTTGTTCACCGACATGCCGATTGCCAGCGCGAGCAGCATGGGCAGGTGGAGCATGTCCTTCATCCAGCCCTTCGGGTTCAGATGCCGCTGGGCGACCATGTAGAAAATCGCGATCGATACCGTCGTCGCAAGGAAGATCGGCACGTCCACCAGGATCGTCTGCCACGGCCCGCCATGTGCGGCCTGGCTGTGCGGAAGGATGAGAATGCAGAGCAGGACAAGCAGGAGGTAGCCGAAATTCGAGGTCAGGTGCATCGTCGCCTCCAGCTTGATCAGGAACGGAAGCTTCTCGCGCCACACGGCCGGCAGCAGCTTGAGGCAGGTCTGGATCGAGCCCTTCGTCCAGCGGTGCTGCTGGGATTTAAAGCCGTTGATGTCCATCGGGAGCTCGGCCGGAACGATCACGTCGGGCAGGAAGAGAAATTTCCAGCCCCGGAGCTGCGCGCGGTAGCTGAGGTCGAGGTCCTCGGTGAGGGTATCGTGCTCCCAGCCGCCGGCGTCCTCAATGCACGACCGCCGCCACATCCCGGCCGTGCCGTTGAAATTGAAAAACCGACCGCTGCGGCTGCGCGCGGTCTGCTCGAGCAGGAGGTGACCGTCGAGGAACATCGCCTGCACCTTCGTGAGGAGGGAATGGTCGCGGTTGATGTGCCCCCAGCGTGTCTGCACCATCCCGATCTCCGGATCGTTGAAGAAATGGATGCACTTCTTCAGGACGTCGGGCGGGGGGACAAAATCGGCGTCCAGAATGAAGATAAATTCCCCGCGGGCGTCGTTCATCCCCTCGGCCAGCGCGCCGGCCTTGAATCCCTCGCGGTTCACGCGGTGGCAGAGCGTGACGTCGAAACCTTTGGCTTGCAGCTTTTCGACCTCCGCCGCGGCGATGTCGGTCGTCTCGTCGGTCGAGTCGTCCAGCACCTGGATCTGCAGGAGCTCGCGCGGGTAGTCGAGCCGGCTCACCGCCTCCAGAAGCCGGCGGGTCACATAATACTCGTTGAAGATCGGGAGCTGGACGGTGACAACCGGCAGGGTTTCAAATTCCTTAACCGGCTTCGGCGTCGTCTTCCTGTGCTTCAGAAAGAGGTAGATGATCGAGTAGCGATGGATCCCATACGCCGAAAGCCCGACCAGGACGACCAGGTAGCAAACACTCCACAATGCATGATGGAAAACCGCATCTAAAGAACCAGTTAACACAATTATTCTAGGAAATCGGGGGCTATCAATCCAACCGCCGGACCCGCCGTCAAGCTGAAAAAGCTTCCGCTGCGGCGCCGCCAATCCGCAGCCGGCCGGATTCCCCGATAAATCTCCGCCCTGCAAGACGGAATCGCCGTCCCTAAGGCTCACCCTCCGGACATAGGGGCTTGCATTTGCGGCGGGCGATCCGCCGGGACACCGTCGCGCAGGGCCCGCTTTTTCCCGTTGATTTTTCCTAGACAGGCGCGGCCGAAAAATCAAAGTTAGATAGAAGCGCATCTTTCTTAAATTGCGCCCGCCTACCTTTCACGCGTCCATCCATGTCCGAAACAAGCCACGTTGCATCCGAGTCAGACCCCCTGACCGCGCCCGGCGGGATGCACCGGATCCTGTTTGATCACAGCCCGGATGCTATCTTTCTCACCGTTCCAGACGGGAAGATCCTTCAGGCCAATGCGGCCGCTTGCGCGATGTTTGGCATGACCGAGGACGAGCTTATCGGGAGGGGCCGATCCGGCCTGTTTGCTCCCGATGACCCCCGCTCCGAGGCCCTGGTGCGGAAACGGGCCCTCGACGGAAAGGTTTCCGGGGAGGCGGAGTTTTTGCGAAAGGGCGGATCCCGCTTCACCGCCGAGCTGAACTCGGTCATCGTGGAGGACGGACGGTTGGCCTTTGTCATCCTCCGCGACGTCTCGGACCGGATCCGCTCGGATCAAAGGTTGCGCCACCTTTCTCTGGCCATCGAGCAAAGCCCGGTTTCTGTCATCATCACCGATACTGCCGGCCGGATCTGTTATGTGAATTCCCGCTTCGTGGAATTGACCGGCTATTCCCAGGAAGAGGTCGAAGGCCAAAACCCCCGCTTCCTCAGGTCCGGGCGAACCGCCCCGGAGACCTACCGGGAATTGTGGGCCTCGATCACAGCCGGCAAGGAATGGCACGGGGAATTCCTGAACAAAAAGAAGAACGGCGATCTCTTTTGGGAAAGCGTCTCGATCTCTCCGATTGTGGGCGAGGACGGGGGCATCTCCCACTTTCTGGCGGTGAAGGAAAACATAACCGAACGGAAGCGCTCGGAGGCCTTCCTTCGCCAGGAGAGTGAAAAGCTCCGCAGCTTCTACAAGCTCTGCCCGCTGGGAATTTCTCTCAGGGATCTTAAGACCGGGCGGTTCGTGGATTTTAATGATGCCATGCTTGCTTCCACCGGGTATTCGGAGGAGGAATTCCGGCTTCTGGCCACTCATAACCTGATTCCTCCGGAATACATCGAGCGCGAGACGCGGGAACTCCTGCACGTGCGTGAGACCGGGCGGTTCGGCCCATTGGAAAAAGAATACATCCGCAGAGACGGCAGCCGCTATCCGGTTCTGGTCAACGGCGTCCTCGTCCGCGACGTGGCGGGCAACGAGCTCCTCTGGAGCGTCGTCCAGGACTTCAGCGAGCGCAAGCAACTCGAGCAAAGCCTGGTGGAGGCAAGGAACTGCGCCGAGGCCGCTAACCGCTCGAAGAGCGAGTTCCTCGCGAACATGAGCCATGAAATCCGCACGCCGCTGACCGCGATCATCGGCATGACGCACCTGCTGCTCGAAACCCCGCTTACCCCCGGGCAGCAGGAATACGCCGGGATTATTCATTCAAGCGGGGAGTCGCTGCTGGCCCTTTTGAACGACATCCTCGATATCTCAAAAATCGAGGCGCGAAAGCTGGACCTCGAGGCACTGGATTTTGATCCCGCCCGGGTGCTTCAGGATGCCATCCGCCTGTTCGCCCCCGCCGCGTCGGAAAAGGGTCTGGAGCTGGACTGTGTGACTAGCGGAGACCTACCCGCTTTGCTCCGCGGAGACCCAGGCCGGCTGCGGCAGATCCTTGCCAACCTGCTCGGCAATGCCATCAAATTCACCGGGCGCGGTGGGGTGAGTGTCCTTGTGGAGATCGCCTCGGAAGACGCCGGGCGGGTTACACTCCGCTTGAGCGTGACGGACACGGGGGTCGGCATTCCCAGAGATAAGCAGGCGGCTATCTTTTCTCCGTTTGCCCAGGCGGACGGCTCCACTGCGAGAGTTTGGGGAGGCACGGGCCTCGGGCTGGCGATTTCCAAGCAACTTGCCGAGCTGCTCGGGGGCACTATCGGAGTTTCGAGCGAGCCGGGGCACGGATCCACCTTTTGGTTCACCGCCGTTTTCGAAAAACCCGCCACGAATGGCCGTGAGCGCCCTGCAAAGGAGCCCAATGTTCCTCCCATCCGGCCAGCCCGTCGCCCGCCCGAACAACTGCGGAACCATTCCTGCGTCCTGATCGTCGAGGACCATTTTGCAAACCAGCTCCTCGCTCAGCGGCTGGTCGAAAAAGCCGGCTACCGCAGCCGGGTCGCGAACAATGGCCGCGAAGCGCTGGATGCGCTTGCCTCGGATGACTGCGACCTCGTGCTCATGGATTGCAAAATGGGGGAGATGGACGGCTTCGAGGCCACGCGCCGCATCCGCGACCCGCAGTCAAACGTGCGAAATCACGACCTCCCGATTATTGCCATGACGGCCGGCGCGATGAGCGGTGATAGGGAGCGCTGCCTCAACGCGGGAATGAACGACTATCTTTCCAAGCCGCTCAATCCCGGAGAGCTCGCCCGGGCGCTTGACCGCTGGCTTGGCTTTGACGCAGGCGATGCCGGCGCAGATGTGCCGTCCACCTCGCAGGATGATTCCGGCGACCCCGCGCCCGATGGGCTCCCGGTTTTTGACAGGGACGGCTTCCTCCAGCGCGTTCTCGGCGATCAGCCGCTCGCCGACGAGACGATCCGCCTCTTCGTCAGCGACACCCCGGCGCGCATTCAGAGCCTTGCCGGTGCCATTGCCTTCGGGCGCTTCGTGCTTGCCACCGACGCCGCCCATGCCATCAAGGGGGCCGCAGCCACCATCGGCGCTGAAGCCATGTCCGCTATCGCCAAACAGATTGAGGCCGCAGCCCGCGCCCATGACGCACAAGCCATGACTGCGCTGCTCCCGGCTCTCAAGCACCAGTTTGCAAGGCTCCAGGCCGAACTCCAGAAGACGCCTTCCGACACCGCCGCCGCGCAAAACTAAAACCTCCCCGTAGCCGCCGGCGGACTGGACAGCGGAATGGTTTCCGTTCACTCTGACACTGCATGTCGAACAACGCGGACATCGAAACCGACTCTCTCCCTGCGGAGAATCTGGCAGAGCCACCGCGTGCCGGTGGCCAGCGGCGCTTCTACCGCGTGGACGAGACGGCCGGCGCGCTGGTCTTGTGTCCGAGCGCCGAGGCTCAGGTCATCGTTTACAACACCCCGACGATTGAGGATGAGGCCGACCTGCTGGAGCTCCACAACATTGACTACCACACGCTCCAGTCGTCGCTCGACCCGGACGAACTCTCGCGCCTCGAGTTTGAATCCGACCACGCCGCGATCATTTTCAAGCGCCCGAAAAGCTTTTGCGCGGACGACAACTTTCTCCTCAAGCTCACCTCGACCGGCGTCTTCCTCTATGAGGATTACCTGGTAGTCGTGATGCCGGACGATGCCCCGCTGTTCGAGGGGCGGGTCCCCTTTCCGATCCATTCCATCCAGGATGTGATCCTGCGCCTCCTCTACCAGAGCATCTCGCACTTCGAGGGACACCTGAAAGCGATCAACATGCTCTCCGACTCGCTCGAGCGACGGATCATCACCTCGATGGAGACGAAGTATCTCCTCAACATGTTCGCGCTGGAGAAGAGCCTCGTCTACATCCTGAACTCGATCAACTCGAACGCCGCCCTCTTCGATAAAATGAAGGCGGGCGCGGAAAAGCTTTTCCTCGACCACGAGCAGGTCGGCCTCCTGGAGGATATCATCATCGAGAACCAGCAGTGCCTGCGCCGCTCCGAGATCTACGCGCAAGTTATCGCCGGCCTCATGGACGCCCGTGCGTCGATCGTCAGCCACAACCTGAACATCCTCATCAAGCAATTCACAATCTGGACGATCGCCATCATGCTCGCCAACCTTGTCGTCGGCATCTTCTCGATGAACGTCCAGCTGCCGATGCCCATGGAAAGAGAAAACTGGCCGTTCTACACAATCAATGTGCTCGCCATCGGATCCGCCATCGCCGTCTTCTGGATTTCGCGCGTGCGGAAGTGGTGAGGGAGGACGGACGCCTTACCGCGGGCGCCTCGCGCCCACGCCGACCGGGTTTCTCCACGCCGGCCATGCGGCCACCTTCCGGACTGCATTTCAGCGCGCCGAGGCTGCCGCAGGGACGCTCGTCCTGAGGATCGAGGACCTCGACCCCGTCCGCTGCAGGCAGGACTATGCCGCTGCGGCGATCGAGGATCTGGAGTGGCTCGGCATCCGGTGGAGCGGCGCGCCGGTCTACCAAAGCAGCCGGCGCCAGCTCTATCTGGCTGCCTGGCAAACATTGCGGGATGCCGGATGGATCTATCCCTGCCACCGCTCCCGCAAGGACGTCGCCCTCGCCAGCCTCGCCCCTCACGGGGACGAGCCGCTCTTCCCAGTCGAGTGGCGCACGGATCCCGGCGCTTCGTCCGCGTTCGAATCGCCCGCCGGAGTCAACTGGCGCTTCCGCGTCCCTGCGGGGGAAACCCTCCGATTCATCGACGGACATCTCGGGCCGGTGGAAAAGGTCTCCCAAAAGGACTTCGGGGATTTTATCGTCTGGAACCGCGACAATGTTCCCGCATACGAGCTCGCCGTCGTCGTCGACGATCTCGCCATGGACATCACCGAGGTGGTTCGCGGCGCGGACCTTGTTACTTCCACCGCACGCCAGCTCCTGATTTTCCGTGCCCTTGGGGCCTTGCCTCCCCGCTATTTCCACTGCCCGCTGCTCGTGGATGCCGATGGACGCCGCCTGTCTAAACGCGGAGGAAGTCCCGCCCTCCGCGATTTGCGTGCTGCCGGGCTCACCCCCGATGAGGTGCTTGCCTCAGGCCGCGCACTCTGAATGCCGATTCAACCGGAGCACTGTGCCGGGCCCCAAAAACAATACAGCCCGCTGCGGCGCATGCCGCAACGGGCTGTTGTTCCCCCCAGAACAGTGTTCGATAATTAGAACGTATAAAATTCGCGCACGGTTGCAAGAAAAACATTGATGGAAATCATATATTTATTTAATACGGTAATATAGAGCAACTTACAAAGTCAAATCCATACAACCGCCTTCTCCAGCATGGTGTCGCCGTCAAAATGGAAATACCCACGGAATGTCTTACCCTCCAGCGCCCCCGGAAGCCAGTGGATATCATCCGCCCACATTTCCTCATAGGGAATTTGATCCAAACGGGTCCAGAGCGGAACCGCTTCGTCGGTTTCACTTGCCACCCCCACGCAGCCATCTGCAAAGAAGACCGCGCACTGCAGACCGTAACCATCTGTGAATTGAAAATGGAGATCTCCCCGCCATTCGAGATGAGTCGGCGTCACCAACAATTCCTCCTGCGTTTCACGGATCGCGGCATCATGTGCTGATTCACCATGCTCCAAGCGTCCCCCCGGCGCGTTCACCTTTCCCGCTCCCAGCCCACGCTTTTTTCGGATCAATAAAATCTCCCTTCCAGAGATCACAAAACAAAGGGTTGCCCGCTCGGAGGGTTGCCATGCGTTCCAGTAGTCGTTCATGTGACGGAACAGTAGCAGGCCACCACTTGCGAGACCAGCCAGATCTAGCGCTCAGAGCGTCGCCGGCACTTTGTCATCTTTCTCCCTGCCCGAAGGATCCCTCGTGATTTCCACGGCGCTTGAGCACCTTCCTTCCCCCGCTCGACGCGCCCCATTCCCGGCTTTCCTAGCCAATTGTTCCACGTAGAACATTGTTAGGCATGCCGAAATCCTGTTCCACGTGGAACATGAGCCTGTTTTAAAGGGTTAACTCAGGAGCCGGAGGCGTGGGCTCCGTCGGGTTTAGCCGAACCTGTCGTAAGGCCTCGTAGAGAACGATGCCAGCTGAGGTTGCCAGGTTCAGACTGCGGGCCTGGCCGCTCATGGGGATTTTCAGGCAGTTCTCCGTGTTCTCAGCCAGAAGCGATTCGGGCAGCCCCCTGGTTTCCCGTCCGAAAACCAAGTAGTCCCCGTGTTGATACCGCGCATCCCAGAACGAGCGCCCGGCTTTCGTTGTGAGATAAAAGAATTGCGCCCGAGGGTCGCTGGCCTGGACATCCTGAAACGATTCCCAGACGACGATGTCGCACTTCACCCAATAATCCATGCCCGCCCGACGGAGCGACTTCTCATCAAGGGAAAACCCCAAGGGACCGACAAGATGCAGCCGGGTTCCGGTCGCAAGGCAGAGCCGGGCGATATTGCCGGTATTCGGAGGGATCTCCGGTTCAATGAGAACGATATTCAGCATGGCTTGGATCAAAAGCGGCGCCTTCGGACAGGTAAAAGCAAATCAGAAAACCCCTAGGCGCTAGTATGCCACAGTTGCCAGCCCTCCAACAAGTCAATGAGCAGAAAAAGGAACTGCCCCCACGGAGGTCAAAGCGCCTTCCGAATCCTTTTCCTGTGCTTCCTGAATGCACGGTCGGATTTCAACCGCTCACGCATTTGATAAATCAACCGGCAGCATCCGGAGCGCACTCCCATTCCAAGGGCGGCGCTGATCCAATCGAGCCGGACCTGTGTCTTGGAATGGATGAGTTCCGCGATGAGTGCCTTACGCGGATCGTTCTTGCGGGCGCGCTTGAGTTCATCCAGATCGACATCAAAGTGCTTGAGGCCGGCTTTGAGGAATGCTGTGGCCTGCTTCTCACCGTGGTATCGCAGGATCTCGTTCCGGCGGTCTGTCGATTGAGCCCCCGGATTTCCGGCGTCCCGGTCAGCGGCCAGCGCGATGAGCTTATCACGAAACTCCAGCGAGCCAAAAAACCATCCGCGACGTGCTTTTACTGAAGCGTTCGCTGGAGCCATCGCGCTGCCTGGTCGATGGTCAGCTCCCGACCTGCCGGATTCCGCCCGAATCCAAAGCGCTTCCAAAAGTTTCCCCCTCCCCTGATCCGTGTCCCCGGATCCCGCCAGAAGGAACCCGGTTTTGGTTTCCAGCCAAGCCGGCCGCAAGTCGGCCGGCCCAAGATAGAATTTCAGGCTGCTCCAAGGGTAGGCCTGCAATGCGGAGGAATTTTTTACGACACCGGTATGCACGGGGTAAAGATGCATTTCGTCCAGCACCGTCCGGAACCACTCACCCGGCTCAATCACGACCGAGCGGTAACGCCCGGCAAATAAATGCCCCCTCTGGCGGTGGCGGGCATTGATCCTCCGGGTCAGGGCGTTCTGCAGCCAAGCCATCCCGACCGAAAGATTCGGCGACGGCGTTTCAAGCAGCAATTGGTATTGGTTGTCCACCAAGACAAACCCGTGCACACGAAACCCGGCGCGCCCGCAAGCCTCACCAAGAGCTTTGAGAAAAATGGCCCGGTCTGCCTCGTCCCGCACAATCTCCTCATCTCGGTCCCCGCGGGCCACAATGTGATAAATCGCCCCTTCAAATTCCAACCTGACAGGTCTGGCCATTCCTTGGCTTAAGGGCGCCAGGAAACAATGTCAATATTTAATGCCTGACCCCTTTCGAACTCACAGGGATGAATCCAAGAAGCGGATGCGGTGGAGATCCGGGACAGGAGGCCGGTGTAGGCCGGCAAGCCGACGCGGGAAAGTGGCCGCGCGGCCTTCCGAAACGTACCTGGGAAGCTCAGGCGTTCCGGCCGCAGCAGGATTTGAACTTCTTACCGCTGCCGCACGGGCACGGGTCGTTGCGGCCGACTTTCGGGAGCTCGCGCTTGATGGGGAGTTCGATCCGTGGTGCTGGCGGAAGCTCATCGGGGAGCTCATCAGACGGGGCGGAAGCCGGGCGCGCCATGGCGGCGGGGTCATTGCGGAGGAGGTTTTGAGGCAGGCTGGCGAGGAGCTGCTCGAACGCCTGGAGGTTGGTCGTGCTACGGAAGAGATTGGTGAGGATCTCAGATTTGATGTTCTCCATCAGCTCGACAAACATCGCATATCCCTCGTTCTTGTATTCAACAAGCGGGTCCTTTTGTCCAAACGCGCGGAGATAGACCGCCTCGCGGAGTCCGTCCATGGCGTAAAGATGTTCCTGCCAGAGGCGATCGACGGCATTCAGAATGATGTAGCGCTCAAGACCGCGGAGGGCATCCGGGTGCTCGAGAGCGGCTTTGCGCTCGTAGGCATCCAGGATCGTCTTTGTCAGAAACTCGCCGCTTTCCTGGACAGACTTTGAGCCGAAGGCCGCCTTTTCCCGGGTCAGGCCGAGCGGGAAGGTCGAGTTCACCCAATTCAGGAGACCGTCCGGATCGGGCTCACCGCCCTCGACTGCCTCAAGAAATTCCGCGCATTTCTTCGGAACAACCTCTACCACAACTTCTTGGATCAGATTTCTCGGTGTTTCGGAATCCATGACCTCATTGCGGTATCCGTAGATGACCTCGCGCTGCTGGTTCATGACATCGTCGAACTCAAGGGTCCGCCGGCGCATGAGGTAGTTGCGCTGCTCGACCCGCTTCTGCGCGGTTTCGACGCTGCGGTTGAGCCAGGGGTGCTCGAGCTCCTCGCCCTCCTGGAGCCCAAATGTTTCCATGATCTTGGTCATGCGGTCGCTGGCACCGAAGTTGCGCATGAGCTCGTCCTCGAAGCTGACGTAAAACCGGGACATGCCGGGGTCGCCCTGGCGGGCGCAGCGCCCGCGGAGCTGGCGGTCGATGCGGCGGGATTCATGCCGCTCGGTGCCGATGACATAAAGGCCGCCCAGCTCGGAGACGCCCTCGCCCAGCTTGATGTCAGTTCCGCGGCCGGCCATGTTCGTCGAGATGGTCACCGCGCCGCGGAGCCCGGCCCGCGCGACAATCTCGGCCTCCTGCATGTGGTATTTCGCATTGAGGACGGTGTGGGGGATCTTCTGGAGCTTCAGCATCCGGCTCATGAGTTCGGAAGCCTCGACACTCGCTGTGCCGACGAGGACCGGCTGGCCACGGCCGTGCGCCTGCTTGATCGCCTCGATCGCCGCATTGTATTTTTCGCGGCGCGTCTTGTAGATCCGGTCGTTCTCGTCCACGCGGCGGACGTCTTGATTCGTGGGGATGACGTTGACGTCGAGCCGGTAGATGTCGTGGAACTCGTTGACCTCGGTCTCGGCCGTTCCCGTCATGCCGCCGAGCTTTTCGTAGAGTCGGAAATAGTTCTGGATGGTGATCGTGGCGAGCGTCTGCGTCTCGCGGTCGATCTGGACTCCCTCCTTCGCCTCGACCGCCTGGTGGAGGCCATCGCTCCAGCGCCGGCCGGGCATCTTGCGGCCGGTGAAGGTGTCGACAATCATGACCTTGTTGTCCTCAACGACATACTCGACATCCTTTTCGTAGAGGCAGTAGGCCTTGAGGAGCTGGGCGATGTTGTGGATCCGCTCGGCCTGATTGTCGCAGAACTGCTGCCGCGCGGACTTCTTTGCGATCTTGGCCGCGGCGTCGAGGGACGGGTCGTTCTCGATGTCGGCGAACTCCGTCAGCAGGTCCGGCAGAACAAAGGCATTCGGGTCGTCGGGGTTAAGATAATTGCGGCCCAGCTCGGTGAGGTCGGCATCGTGCTGCCGCTCCTCGATCGTGAAAAAGAGTTCCTCCTTGAGCGCGACGAGAGCGGCCTTGCCATCGGTGTCCTTGTAAAATTCCAGCTCCGCCTTGTCGATGACCTTGCGGATGTCCGGATCCTCCATCATCCTCAGGAGCGCCTTGCTGCGCGGCTGGCCCAGCTTGAGCTTGAAGAGCGTGCGTCCGGCCTCGTCCCGCTTGCCGGCATCCAGCAGTTCCCTGGCCTCGGTGGCAAGGCGGTTGCAGAGCATCGTCTGCTTGCGGACGAGCTGCTCGATGAGCGGCTTGAAGCGGTCGTATTGGTGCGTCGAGACCGTTGCCGGCCCGCTGATGATGAGAGGGGTACGCGCCTCATCGATGAGGATGGAATCCACCTCGTCGACGATCGCGAAATAATGCCCGCGCTGGACCTGCTGCTCGCGGCTGGTGGCCATGCCGTTGTCGCGCAGGTAGTCGAACCCGAACTCACTGTTCGTGCCGTAGGTGATGTCGCACAGATATTGCTGGCGACGGTACTCCGGGGACTCGTCGTTCTGGATGACGCCGACGGTGAGCCCGAGGAATGTGTAGATCTGGCCCATCCACTCGGCATCGCGCTTGGCAAGGTAATCGTTGACCGTCACCACGTGAACCCCGCGCCCGGTGAGCGCGTTGAGGTAAACCGGAAGCGTGGCCACGAGAGTCTTTCCCTCACCGGTCGCCATCTCGGCAATCCGCCCGCGGTGCAGAATTATGCCGCCGATCAGCTGTACGTCAAAGTGGACCATGTTCCACGTCAGAGGTTGGTCGCAGACCATGATCTGCCGGCCGGAGAGACGGCGGGCGGCGTTCTTCACCACAGCGAACGCCTCGGGCAGGATCGAATCGAGCTCGGCGGCGAGCTTCCCGCGGTCCTCGATCCCGGCCAGTTTCTCCTTCCATGCGGTGGTCTTCGCCCGCAGCTCGTCATCGGAAAGCGATTGCAGGCCCTTTTCGATCTCGTTGATCTGGCGGACGACCGGCTGCAAACGCCGGATTTCCCGCTGGTTTTTCGATCCGATGATTTTCTTGATAATCCAGTTAAACATAGCTGCTGAAAGTCGAACCGCCCATCATTGGCGGATTCCGGAAAAAGTAAACGGGAAATCGGGAACCCCGCCGGCTACGGGCGAGCCCGAAGCCAAGGACGGAACGGACTTCGCGCGGACATTTCGCTCGACAACCTCCGCCTCGCGGACTAGAGCAAAGCTATCTCTATGGACGTTCCCTCCACGCCATCGGATTGCCCGGACGCAAGTCCGGGAGGCGACCACTTTGAGACCTGCTCCCGCCTGAACGACGAAGTCCTCTTGAGCGCCCTGATGCTCAACATGCCCGACAAAATCTATTTCAAGGACCGCGAAAGCCGCTTCCTGAAATCCAACCGGGCCCACGCTCTTTCGCTCGGACTGCCATCTCCGGAGGCAATGGTCGGCAAGACGGATTTTGATTTTCACGACGGGAAGCATGCCCGAGAGGCCTTCGAGGACGAGCGCCGGATCATGGAGACAGGTGAGCCGATGATCGCCGTCGAGGAAAAGCAGACCCTGCGCGACGGGAGCGACTCCTGGGTCCTGAGCACGAAAATCGCCCTGCGGGACCGTGAGGGTGTGATTGTCGGCATCATGGGCATCTCGCGCGACATCACCAGGCGCAAACTGGACGAGGCCGCGCTCCGCAAGGCCGAGCTCCAGCTGGTCGAGTCGGAAAAGATGGCGCTTCTCGGACAGCTAATTGCCGGCGTGGCGCACGAGGTTAACACGCCGCTCGGCGCGATTGGTGCTGCCGTGGGCAACATCTCGTCGACGCTCAACGGGATTCTCGACTCCCTGCCGGCATTCTTCCGCTCGCTCCCCGAAGAGCTCCAGCCCCCGTTTCTCGCCCTGATCCGTCGCTCGATTTACCCGACGTCCCCGCTTTCGGCCAAGGAGGAGAGAACCTGCCGGAAAACCCTCGCGAACGATCTTGAGGAAAATAAAATCCCGGATGCCGGACAGATCGCGGAGCGTCTGGTGATGATGGGGGTTTATGACCAGCTGGATCCGATTTATCCGCTGCTCAGACATCCTCAGGGCAATACCTTTCTCGACATGGCCTACAAGCTCTCCGGACTCGGACGCAGCGCGACAATTATCACCACCGCCGGCGAGCGGGCGGGAAAAGTGGTCTTCGCCCTGAAAAACTACGCGCACATCGACCGGTCGGGCGACCACATCCAGTCGGACGTGATTGACGGCATCGAGACCGTGCTCACCCTCTATCACAACCAGCTCAAACGGGGCGTTCTGGTGCAAAGAGTCTATGATACCGTCCCCGAAATTCTTTGTCGGCCGGACGAGCTCAATCAGGTGTGGACCAATCTCATCCACAACGCGATGCAGGCCATGAACCACAAGGGAACCCTGACGATCATCGTCCGCCCGCATGGTGATGGCGTCAAAGTCTCGGTCTCGGATACCGGCAAGGGCGTTCCCGAGGAAATCCGGGACAAAATTTTCTCCCCGTTCTTCACAACCAAGCCGGCGGGCGAGGGAAGCGGACTCGGGCTCCACATCGTCAGCCAGATCGTCGAGGCCCACGGGGGCACGATCCGGCTCGAAAACAATCAGGCCGGCGGGGCGACCTTCGAAATTGTGCTGCCCGGCCGTCCGCTGGACGCTCATGAAATCCCATGAACAAGAACATTATTCTCTGCGTCGATGACGAGAAGATGGTGCTGGATACACTGCGCACGCAGCTCACGAATCACTACGGATCGAAATACCAGTGCGAGATCGCCGAGAGCGCCGAGGACGCGTTGGATTTGCTGGCAGAGTTCGACCAGGACTCCGTCATCATCATCGTCTCCGACTGGCTGATGCCCGGGATCCGGGGTGACGAGTTTCTTGTGCAGGTCCACCAGCGCTTTCCGGGGATCGTGAAGGTGATGCTCACGGGACAAGCGACCGTCGAGGCAATCGAGCGGACCACGCGGGAGGCGGATCTCCACCGCTGCCTGCACAAGCCGTGGAAGGAAAGCGATCTCATCGAGACCATCGACAGCGGCCTGGGCAGGCTATGAGCAAGCCGGTCATCGTTTGTGTGGATGACGAAAAGTTCGTGCTGGACAGCCTCCGGACGACGCTCTCCCAGGCGTTCGGCGACGACTACCTGATCGAGATCGCCGAGGACGGCGACGACGCGCTCGCGGTGGTCAAGGACCTCCTGGCAAACGGCCGGGAAGTGCCGGTCGTGATCTCCGACTATGTCATGCCGCACATGCGCGGCGACGAACTGCTCCAGCACATCCAGATCGTCTCGCAAAACACCCTCAAGATCATGCTGACCGGGCAGGCCAATATCGAGGGGGTCACCAACGCCGTGAACGACGCGGACCTCTACCGGTTCGTCTCGAAGCCCTGGAATAATTCCGCCCTCGTCCAGATCGTCCGCAAGGCCGTGGAGGAATATTTTTCGGAAAAGGAAAAGGCCGACCGCAGCCGTGCGCTGCTGGAGCTGACCCCCGACCTGGTGCTTTTCATCCGGCGGGATGGCATGGTCCTCGACTACCGGGGACCGGAGGAAGACGGAGCCGCCTACGCCGGAAAATTCCTCGACGAAATTTTCCCCGGGGAGATCGCGCGGATGTTTTCCGGAAAGATCGATGCCCTTCCGCCTCACGGGGAGTGCGTAGCCTTCGACTACAACCTGTCGGTGGGACCGGTTTCCCGGCACTTCGAGACGAGGCTGACCTCATGCGGGGCGGATGCGGTGCTGGCTGTGGCACGGGATGTTTCCGCGAACAAGGAGGTCGAGCGCGCCCTCCACGCCAGCGAATCGATCCTGCGGGCGGCGTTCGACAACGCACCGTTCGAGTTCTGGACCAGCGACTGCGACGGGAGATGCCTCGTCCAGAATTCTGTTTCGGAAGCGACCTGGGGGCCGGCCGAGGGAAAATTTCTCGGCGACCCCACCGTGCCCTCCTGCGGGTTCGGCGACTGGAAAACAAACGGGCCGCTGGCCCTATCGGGGAAAGTGGTGCGCAGGGAGGTGGAGTGCATGGTTCTCGGGGAGACGCGGAGCTACCTCCAGGTTGTGGCACCGGTGCACCATGGTCACGAAACGCTCGGTGTTCTCGGGTTCAACCTGGACGTGACCGAACAGGCCCGCGCGCAGGAGGCCCTGCGCACGGCGAAGTCCGAGGCCGAGGATGCGAACCGCGCCAAGTCCGCGTTTCTCGCTGCGATGAGCCATGAGATCCGCACGCCGCTCAACGGCGTGGTCGGGTTTTCCAGCCTGCTCATGGATACCACCCTGGATTCAGAACAGCGGGAATTTGCCGATACGGTTCACAAGAGCGCGGAGAACCTGCTTTCGGTCGTCAACGACATCCTCGACTTCTCAAAAATCGAAGCGGGACGGATCGAGCTGGACAAAGTGTCGTTCGATCTGCGCGAGGCCGTGGAAGACTGTATCGGCCTGGTCGCCCCGGAAGCCAACCGCAAAAAACTCGAGCTCTGCGCGCTGATCGATGAAGCTTGCCCTGAGCAGGTGATGGGCGATGTGACCCGGCTGCGCCAGATTTTGACGAACCTGCTTTCGAATGCCGTGAAGTTTACCGAACAGGGAGAGGTCGATGTGTCGGTCGGCATCGCTCCGGCGGAGCAGACCGGCGGCGGGCGCATCGTATTCCGGGTCCGCGACACCGGCATCGGAATGTCGGACGAGCAGCAGCAAAAAGTTTTTGAACCGTTCATCCAGGCGGACGCGAGCACGACGAGGCGGTTCGGGGGGACCGGTCTCGGGCTTGCGATTTCCGGCAGGCTCGTCGAGCTGATGGGAGGCTCGCTCAGGGTGGACAGCTGCCCGGGCAAGGGAAGCACGTTTTCGTTCTCCATCCCGCTGGAGCCGGACGCCACATCGCCGGGCGTGCCGGGCAACGCCCGGAAGCGGCCGCTTTCGCAGATTCGCGTGGCGGTTGTCGACGACAATGCCACGAACCGCCGCTATCTCGAGCTTCAGCTCAAATCGTGGGGTGCCGAGACGACCACATTCGACTCCGGCCCCGCATTCCTGAAATTTGCCGCAGCAGGCGGCACGTGCGACGAGGTGCTTCTGGATTACCATATGCCGGACATGGACGGAGTTGCGCTCGCAAAGGCTCTGCGCGAGGTACAGGGATACGGCGAGGTTCCGATCATCCTGCTCTCATCCGGCGGTGCTCCCTTTGAAAGCTTGCCTGCCAGTCTTTTCTCGAGAGTTTTCACCAAACCGGTGAATCCCCGCCTGCTCCGCAACGCAATGACCCTCCTGCTCGGAGCCGATCCTGCCGGGGAGGTGCCGACATTTCCCGCAGACATGGCGAAAGCCCGGCCGTTGCGCATCCTTCTGGCGGAGGACAATCCCTCAAATCAAAAGCTGCTCTCCCTTCTCCTTGGTCGTCTTGGCTACGGCGCGGATATCGCTGCGAACGGCCTTGAAGTGCTGGATCTCATGCGCCAGCGGCCCTACGACGTTGTTCTGATGGATATCCAGATGCCGGAAATGGACGGTCTGCAGGCAACAAGATTGATCCGGTCCAGCGTGCCGCAGGAGCTGCAGCCGGTCATCATCGCCTTGACGGCACACGCATCGGAGGACGACCGCCTGCTTTGCCACGAGGCCGGGATGGACGAATACCTCACCAAGCCGATCCGCCGGGAACTTCTTACCGGTGCACTCGAACGCGCATACGAGCGGCGGCTTGCAAGCGGGCAGCCATAGGAGCCACGGCCGCTCAGTGCGCTGCGGTGCCCTCTTTCGGACAGCCCTTGGGAAGGAAGAGCGCGAGCGGGATGATGCAAAGCGTGCCGATCGCCATAAACAAAAACACGTCGATATAGGCCAGCATGGCGGCCTGCCGGAGGACCAGCTGGTAGATGCGGGCCAGCGCCTCGTGGGCCGACCCGGCGCCGCCACCGAGCGCGTGGCTGAGGCCCGCAACCGCCGCCGCCGATTCCGAGCTGTAGGCGGAGACGTGCTCGCCGAGACGCGACTGGTGAAACTGCGAGCGCTGCGCGACGATCGTGCCCGTAATGGCGATTCCAACGCTTCCGCCAAGGTTGCGGGCCAGGTTGATGAGCGCGGCGGCATTTCCGCTCTTGCCCGGCGGCAGGTTGGCGTAGGCCGCCTGGGTGATCGGCACGAACAGGAATGCGAGCCCGACGGTCTGGAAAACGCGCGCCCAGACCGCGTGTTCGAACGGAATGCCCAGCGTGAACCCTGTCATGTGGAAAAGCGAGGCCGCCTCGAGCGCGAGGCCGACCAACACGAGATTGCGACCGGGGAATTTCCGGACAAAATACCCTCCGACCATCGGCATCATGACGACCATCGTGATGCCGCCCGCCGTGAGCGCGAGCCCGGCCTGACTGGCCGTGTAGCCGAGGAGCTGCTCAAGAAACTGCGGCAGGAGCGCCGTGCTGCCGAAGAGGATAAACCCCAGCGCAAACATCGTCACGAACGCAGCCAGAAAGCTCGGGATCTTCAGCAGTGGGATGTCGACGATCGGATCCCGCCGCCGCATCTCCCACCAGACAAGCGCCAGGAGCGATACCGCGGACGTGATGGCCATGGCCGTGATCACCGGCGAGGCGAACCAGTCCTCGCGCTCCCCGCGGTCCACAAAAAATTCCAGACACCCGATCCCGAGCACGGTGAGCGCGAACCCGATCGAGTCCACCCGGAACCCGCCGGCAAACAGACGGTCGCGCTCGATGCGGGTCGAAGGCGGCTCGCTCACCAGCCAGGCGGTCAGCACAAGCGAAAGCATGCCGATCGGGATGTTGATGAGAAAGATCCAGCGCCAGCTGTAGTTGTCGGTGATCCAGCCGCCGAGCGTCGGTCCGATCGCCGGCGCGAACACGACGGCCAGCCCGTAAATCGCGAACGCCAGCCCGCGCTTCGCCGGCGGAAAAATCTCGGCGATCATCGCCTGCACAACCGGCGCCATCCCCGCGCCGCCAACCCCTTGCAGGATCCGGAATAAAATGAGCTGGTTCAGCGTACCCGCCAGGCCGCACAGAAACGAGCTGATCGTGAAGAGGGCGACGCAGATCAGGTAGAAGCGCTTGAGCCCGAGAACCGTGCCAAACCACCCGCTGATCGGCATCATCACGGCGTTTGCGACGAGGTAGGTCGTGAGAACCCACGTGCTCTCGTCGATCCCGGACGCCAGCCCGCCCGCGATGTGGCTCAGCGAGACGTTCGCCACGCTGGTGTCGAGCACCTCCATAAACGTGGCCATCGCCAGAACCACGGTCACAATCCACGGGCTCACGCGGGTTTGCATCGTTCCGTGGTCAGCCATCGGGACTCCTACCGCACCATCACCGAAGGCAAGGCCGACATGCCGGGAGCAAGCAGCGGCGAACCCTCCGGCACCGAAAGCTCGATTTTTACGGGAACGCGCTGGACGACCTTCACGTAATTACCCGTGGCATTTTCCGGAGGCAGGAGGCTGAACCGCGAGCCCGTCCCGGATTGGATGCTATCCACTTTTCCTTTGAGGCGAAGGTCCGGATACGAATCGACGCGCACCTCGACGGGCTGCCCGACGCGCACCCGCGCGAGCTGTGTCTCCTTGAAGTTCGCCACGACCCAGACCTCCGGAGCAACGACAGCCATCAGCGCGTTTCCGGGCTGGACAAAGTTTCCGGGCTCCACGTTTTTCCGCGTGATCCGGCCGGTTCCGGGTGAGAAGATTTTCGTGTTTTCGAGGCGGAGCCGGGTGGTTTCGAGGAGCGCGCGCGACTGCTCGAGCATCGCTGCGGCCGAGTCCACGGCTGCGACCGCGACCTTCACTCCCGATTCGGCGGCGATCGCCTTCTGCTGCTTGCTGGCCAGCGCGGCTTTCGTCGAGAGCTCACCGGCCATCATCTGGTCGAACTCCCTCTGCGCGATCGCTCCGCTCTTGCGCAGGCTTTTGCTGCGTACCGACTCCTGCCCGGCATTGTCCGCCAGCGCTTTCGCCTCGTTCACGTCCGCCAGCGCCTGCGCGTGCCCGGCCTGCTCGGCACGGAGACGCGCCTTCGCCTCTGCCAGCTTCGCTTCGGAGGAGTCGACGTTGGCCTTTGCCTGGTTCACGAGCGCCTGGGTATCGCGCGGGTCTAGCTCAACCAGCAGATCCCCCTTTTTCACCATCTGGTTGTCCTCCACGAGTACCCGCACAACCTTCTCGGAGATCTTCGGGCTGATCTGCATCACGTGCGCCTCAATGAACGCGTCGTCGGTCGACTCTCTCCCCCGGCTTTCAAAATAATGCCTCGCCCCGAAAAAAAGTGCCGCCAACAGCGCAGTTCCAACAAGCCCGCGCCCGATCAAATGAATCTTATCCCTCATAACAAAACGTGCGAAAAAGCCTCCGGTAACGCAGCTTTCAGGCGCTCCAATCCCCCGAGCGAGAATTCGGTGATGTGCGCTGCCAGCTTGCCGATGTGATCCCCGGCTCCCATTAAATCCGGATACAGATGCAGCACAACAGGACGGTTCTGCCGGTAAAAGACGCACTGCGAGATGATGCTCGCCCCCGCGCGGGCGAGTTCCTCGTCAGACAACCGTCCGTCCGTCAGCTCCCGGAGGATTTTCCCGAGTCGATCCACTTTCGGGCGGAACTCCTCCTCGATCAGCTCTCCCAGCATCCGGGTCGGCGACGCCATCTCCCGCGCCATCACGCGGCTGTGCCAGGCCGGCCTCAGCGGATCCAGCAGGTGCCGGAGCATCCCCTCGACAAAAATTCGCAGCCGCACCTCCGCCGGTCCCTCGTCTTCCTCCGCCGGCGAAGATTCCATCGCACACCGCTGCGCATGCACCAGAACAGCCGCATACAGCTCCTCCTTGTCGCGAAAATAATAGTTCACCGCCGCCACATTCATCCCCGCCCGGCTCGTGATCTCCCTCACCGTCGCCGCCTTGTACCCAACCTCCCCAAAAACCTCCCCGGCCGCCTCCAACAAACGATCCCGGCCTTTACCTTTGATTTCGGATTCCTTCATGCGCAAACCCTACCAAAGAGAACAATAGTTTCAAACGTTTGTTTTTATCTTTTTGTGTCCTCCATGAACTGAACCGCCCGAAGCACAGCGTAGCCGGGATGGATTTTGAAGGAATTCACAAACCCGAGATGCCCGCCGGAACCTGGAGATTCGAGGAAAAACGTGCGACTGGCATCCGCCTCGGAGAAAGGGAACGACTCAGGCGCAAGAAAAGGATCGTTGCGGGCATTAAGAAGAAGCGCCGGCAAGGTGATGAATGGAATGAGCGGGCGGGAACTGCAACGGGTCCAGTAGTCTTCCGCTCCGTCGAACCCATGCAGGCGCGCGGAGTAGCGGTCATCGAATTCGGCAAATCCATGGATCTGCGCAGCCCCGCGGGCATCGATGATGTCCGGGAAAATCCGGGCCTTGGCCTCGACTTTCCGGATCAGACTGTCGATGAGCCGCCGAAGATAAAGCCGGTTGGCGGGATTCCGGTCGAGTGCGAGGGCGCTGGAGGCGAGATCGACCGGGGCCGAGATAGCGACGGCACCGAAGACTGCCGGATGCGGTAGGGATTCGCCGAGGTATTTGAGGATGAGATTTCCCCCGAGGCTGAATCCGACAAGCCCGATTGCGGGGTAATCGCGGGCGGCGCGGGCGATGACCTGGCCGAGGTCGCCGGTTTCGCCACTGTGGTAAAACCGGGCGAGGCGGTTCAATTCCCCGCTGCAGCCGCGGTAGCTCCACGAGAGCACATCCCACCCGGCATCCCGAAAGACGGCAGCGGCCGAGCGCATGTAGGCATCGCGCGAGTGTCCCTCAAGGCCGTGCGAAAGTATGGCCAGCTTCCGCAAGCCGGCGGGCACCCCGGCGGATCCTTCCATCGTGGATCGAAGCCAGTCGAGATCGAGGAAATCTCCATCCGGCAACTCAAGGCGCTCCCGCTGGAAACCCGGTTCAGTCCAGCGATCAAAAATCACCGGGAGAACCGTCTGCAGGTGGCCGTTACGCAGAAACCAGGGCGGCCGGAACGAGGACTCGATGAGAGGCATCTTTCAGCCCCTTACTCCAGTTCAAAGTTGATGTTGACCGTGTAAGATCCGTCGGCTCCAAGGCCGGAGGGGAGCGGGTCGATCTGCGCAACACGTTTGGCGGCCGCGAGCACCGACTCGTCCATGATAGGATTTCCGCTGCCCTTCACGATTTCGGCACTGGTAATCTTTCCATCCTTTTCGATCCGGATCTTGACCGTGCAGACAAACGCCTTCGTCTGTCCAATCACCGAGGTCGGCTGATCCCATTGGCTGTAGAACCGGTCGTGGATCAGCTCGTGATACCATGCAAACTGGTTCGAATCACCTCCTGCTCCGGACTTTCCCGATTTGCCGGCACCTTTTGCCGAGGCCCCCGACCCTTCGTCCGAGGTGGTGGCATTTCCCGCTGTCTTCTTTGAGGAGGAAGCCCCTGGGCTGCTGTCCGGCTTCGGCGAGCCCTTGGGAGAAGCTCCCGGCGACGGAGATCCCTTCGGGGATGAGGAGGCTTTGGGAGAGGCCTTCGGCGAAGCTTTTGGTGTGGGTTTCGGAGTGGATTTGGGGCTTGGCTTTGGCGTTGGCTTTGGCGTTACCGAAGGCTTGGGAGTCGGCTTCGGGGTCGGTTTGGGTGTGGGCTTGGGAGTTGGCTCTGGCGTGGGGGTCGGAGTAGAGGCAGGGGTCGGCGTGGGAGTCGGCGTTGCCAGAGGAATGTCGGACTCCAGCGGCCTGGGCTCCGGGGTTGGCTCAACCGTTGGTTCCGGGGTGGGCATGGGAGTCGGTTCCGGAGTGGGCGGCGGCGTTGCTTCTGGCGTGGGAGCAGGCGTGGGCTCCACATCCGGTGTAGGCTCTGGCTCAGGCTGGTCGCTGCCACCGGTTGGTGCGGGAGCGGAAAACGAACCGGGATCCATCCAGACGACCTCGCCGGCCGGTTTGCGGATCTCACGCTTTGAGAAATAGAAAAATGCCGCCAATGCCAGAAGGTGCACGGCAGCCACCATGATCAGATTCCTGCGGAATCGAGGGTCGGACATGTCAGGGAACCGCCGGGCCGGCACCCGGCTGCTCGGGATGGGTCATCACGCCGACCTTGGAAATTCCCGTGCGCTGGAGGATGTCCATCACCGAAACAAATTTTTGAACCGCGAGATCCTGGTGCGGACGGACGACGACCGCTGTCGCCGGGTCCTGGGCATGCAGGACGGCAAGCCGCGACTCCAGGTCTGCCGCCGTGACCACTTCGTTGTTGAGCTTAAGGATATCGTTCCTGTCGATCGAGATGGTCAGGACTTCCGCCGGGTTGACGCTGCCTTTGGCTGTCGAACTGGTCGGAACCACGAGATCCATGCTGTTTTCGATCAGTGGTGTGGTGATCATGAAGATAATCAGCAGGACGAAGGCGAGATCGAGCAGTGGCGTCACGTTGAGCTCGGTCAGCGTCTGCAGGCTGTCGCGCGAAGAGTAGCGTCTCATGAAGCGCTCAAAGGTGCGGACGCCTGGAATCCCTCAACCCGTGCTCGACGTAGCGGTGCTCGATCTCCGAGGACAGCTCGGCGGCAAAATTGTCTGCCTGAACGATCATCGAGCGAACACTTGTGACAAGAAAGTTATAGCCAAACATCGCAGGGATCGCGACGAGGAGTCCCGTCACAGTCGTGATCAGCGCGCCGGAAACGCCCGGGGCCATCGCCGCGAGATTGGCTGTCCCGGCGGCGGCAATGCCTGAGAAAGCGTCCATAACCCCCCACACCGTGCCCAGAAGCCCGAGAAATGGCCCTCCGCTGACAGCCGTGGAAAGAATAATCATCTGCGACTCGAGCTTGAGTGCGGACTCCCCGACCGCACGTTCCATCGCCGCCTGAACCGACCTCATCTGTGCGGGGGTGATCTTTTCCGCATCCTCCAGACGCGCGTGAAAGGTTTCATCGACCTCTGTGGACCCGAGCATCTGGAAGCAAAGCTCCTCGGTCCCCGCCTCGTAGATGGCAAAAAGCGGAGATCCGTCAAAGCGCACGCCTTGCTCATAGATGCGCAACGGCATGCGATCCCGGTGGAAAATCCCGGAAAACCTCTCGCTCTGCCTCCTGGCAAAATGGAGGTAGCGGAATTTTGTCACCATCACCGACCAGCTGAAAATCGAAGCCAGAAAGAGCGAGAGAAGAACAATCTTCCCCTCCAGTGTGCTCTCAACAAATGCGTAGACAAGACCGGCGGCGATCATGCGTGGCGTCGGCCGGCGTCCGGATTTCTTTCCATGAGCATCATCATAATCATGGAAACCCGCGTGCAAAAAGCAAAACGATACTTTTTGCCACGGGGTTTGATCGGGGTTAATGAGAGCGCCAATGAAATTTGTTTTCCTCCCTCTCCTCCTGGCGGTGGCTCTTCCCGTTTGCGCGCAACAGACAACCGCTCCCCGCGACAACCCCTACACGGTGATCGGTAAGATCTTCCAGCCGTTCTGGGGACCGCTCCTCGGTGACGCGAAGAGCCCGAACCGCGCGCTGAGCCTGACCATGGAAATGACCGATGTATCCGGCCGCCTGCCTGAGCAGATGAAGGGCGCAACACTCAAAGCTGCCATCCAGTATCCGGATAAAGTCCGCTTGGAGGCTCCCGTGATGGGCGAACAGATCACCGTCTGCCGGAACGGCACCGAGGTTTGGGCCACCCCGGGCAAGAAAGTCGAGTTCCTCCTGTCCCAGTTTAAAATCAAACCAAAGAAGAACCTCAAGCTCACGACGCCGATCTTTCTTCCGGTCACCGCGCAGCAGGCGGTCTTTCTTCCCGCCCTTTTCGCGATCGACCGCGCGGATGTGGCCGAAGTTGAACCTCTGAACCATGAAGACTGCCGCGTGCTGACAGCCGGCCTCATGCCGGAACTCGCAAAAGCCACCAAGGCCGAAGACTTCAAAGGCCGGATCTGGGTGTCTGCCGGCTACATCCCCCGTCGTCTGGAGGTCATCCGTCAGGATTTCAAAACCGTAGTCGAGATCCGGGACCTGACAAGCGCTCCCTCGTTTCCGGCCTCCACATGGCTTCCCCCGGAAGGAACAACCGATATCTACCGGACAAACACCGACTTTCTCGAAGGCCTGCTCTATGTGGTCATGAACTCCCTCAAAACCAAAGACGGCGACCAGCCCTGGCTTCAGGCCAAATAGAGGAAGGGGCGTTCTTGTTCAAAATGGATCTTTATTCACACTCTAGAAGAAGGGGAGATGAAAACAGGGATTGATTCTCTTCTTCTTAATGGTGTGAACAACTCAGACAAACGCTGTTCCTCACAGTATTGAGGCGTGTTCCACAGGAAATCGGAGCTGTGAACAACCGACCGACAGCGTGAGGCGGCATTGGAACAACCCGATCCAAATGGCGATTTCCTAGAAGAAACCCTAAAAACCTCACACGTTGTTCACAATTTATTCCAAGAGCTGGGCGATGACAACCGAGCAAAGATTTGTCTCCTTGAGATCTCCGGACCCCCGGATGGACTGACCGGTTTTCTCGGTGATCTGGCGGATTCCGACGACCCGCGGCTGGCCGCTGCGAAGATCGCTCGCTCCCTGGTAAACGCGCTTTGAAAACCGCCGCAGCCCGGCGTCAACCCCCTCACTGAGGGTGATGACAACCGAGATCCGGCCGCCGGACAGAGAACCGTTCACATCCGCCTGAGTGTTCAGCAGGCGGGTAGTGGAGTGGAACCGCTGGGATGCAGATTGGGTCTGGGAAAAAACCACATAGCCGCCCTTGAGGTAGGAAGCCTTTGTCATTGTCCGGTTGGAATTCGTCAGCTCGGCGAGGCTGAGTCCTGCGAGAGCCTCATCAAGTTGGGCGGCCGTTTTAATCTCGGGAAACTGGATGACGGAAACGGTGAGTTGGCCGGAAATCGCGGGCAACGAGAAAAGGAACAGCAGCAGAGCGCAAGCGGCGGGTTTGATCATCCTCCACCGGCTATTGAATCGCGGAGGAATTGGCAATGCCATTCGCGCTCTCAAGGGCGCGCCCCGTCGATGAACACATCCATCTGCTGGCCGACATAAATCGGAAAACCGGGATTCTTGAAACCGAAAATGACCTGCAGAACCCGAGTGTCCACCCGCTCGGTGCTCTCGCCAGACAGGGATTTTTTCGGAAGAATGTAGGGTTCGATGCGGACAAATTCCAACGGGATCGGTTGTGTTCGCGTCCCCTTGAGGAATGCGACGGCGCTACAGCCGGGATGAATCCTCGGGGCGTCCGACTCGTCGACGTCCGCACGGAGCTGTAGCGAACGCGTGTCGCCCAAAAGGATCGCCGGCTCGGCCGCATTCACGGCGGCATACTCGCCGTCCCGGATGTTGACCTGGAGGATCGTTCCATCCCGCGGCGCACGCACCGCCAGAAGGTCAAGCCGGACCCTGGCGTCGTTGAGCTGAGCTTTCGCCAGTTCCAGATCGGCTCGCGACCGCTCCAGCTGGCGCTGCGCAGCCTGCCAGGCGTAGATGTTCCGCTGGGTCTCGTCCTCGCTCGCAACATTTTTTTGCCGCAGGCGGTTGGCACGATCGAGCTGGTCGCGGCGGTCGGCAAGAACGGTTTCAGCCTCGGCGACGCGCGCCTGCTGAACGGCGACCTGTGCCTCCTGGGTTTTCACGCTGGCCTCGGCATCACGCGCATCGAGCGTGAAGAGAAGGTCGCCTGCCCGGACCGAATCTCCGACACGCACGTTGACTCTCCCAACGAGGCCGGATGCCGTCGGGGCGATGCGAACGTTTTCGTTGACGCTCTCGACCAGCCCGCGCCCGCCGATGGATTCTGCGTAGGGCGACTGCGGCGGAGGGACCAGTGGCTCGGGCTTGGGGCCGGTCTGCCGCAGCCTCGCAACCAGTGCGGCCACCGCCACGATGCCGATCAGCGCGATGTAAAATGTCGGGCGTTTCAAAATGGTGATCATAGGACAGGATGGTATTTTTTCGGATCGTCGAAAACACCGGTTACCCGACCGTCTTCCATTTCTGCAATCCGGTCGGCAAAGTGGTAGATCCGGTTGTCGTGCGAGACGACGATGACGCACCGGTCGGGATGGAGGGCGCTGGATTTGAGGAGCTCCATCGTTTTCTGGCCGGTCGCCGCGTCCAGAGAGGCAGTCGGCTCGTCGCAGATGATCAGGCGGGGCTCGTGCACGAGCGCGCGGGAGATCGCCACGCGCTGCTGCTGGCCACCGGAGAGCTGGTTGGGATAGGATTCGCGCTTTTCGCCGATGCCAACCTCGGCCAAAATCTCCCCGGCCCGGCGCTCGGCCTCAGGGCCACGGATCCCGTTGAGAACAAGCGGCACGGACGCGTTTTCGACCGCCGTGAGGGTCGGGATCAGGTTGAACTGCTGGAAAATAAACCCGATATTTTTGCAGCGGAAGCGCGTGATGGCGCCGTCCTTCATCGCACGGAGGTCATGGTCGAAGACGGTCACCGCGCCTTCGTCGCAGTTGAGCGTGCCGCAAATGATGCTCAGAAGCGTCGTTTTCCCGCAGCCCGATGGTCCCACAATCATGAGGAGTTCGCCAAAACGCGCCTCCAGCGTGGCCCCCTTGAGCGCGAACGTGCGGGAATCCCCAGCGGCAAACGACTTCACAACGTTTTCCACGCGAACGGCTGTGCGGTGAGGTGCCTCGTTCATCGGAAGACAACCGCAGGTTCGAGCCGCGCGACCTTTGCCAGCCCGATGAGCGAGGAGAAGCTGCAGATGAAAATGATCACCGCCGCGACAAACGCCGGCACCTGCCACGGCATGAAGAACGGCGGCTGCTCCTTGGCGAGAACGACATTGCCGAACCACGCGGCCAGCCCGACGCCGATCCCGTAGCCGATGAATCCGACCGAGAACGCCTGCAGTAGAACCATTGTGGCCAGCGTCGGCATCCTCGCGCCCATCGCCTTCAGCGCGGCGAGATAGCGCAGGTTGTCGTGAACGAAGAGGTAAAATGTCTGCCCGGCAATCGCGATGCCGACGATGATTCCGAGAAGCACCACCGTCCCGAAGGAGATCGGGATGCCGGTATTCTTGATATACCACCAGACGGTCAGCCAGAAGAGATCATCCTTTGCAATCGCCCGCAGGCCGGGCAGACGACCGATCCGCGCCGCAAGCTCGGCGTCCGACACACCAGGGAGCGGTCCGGCCAGCACGTAGCTCAGCTGCTTGCGCGACGGCTTTGCGTACTCGAGCGCCCGGTCGTAGGTCGTATAAATATACGGCTGCCCGAGAAAGCTTCTACTGACGTGGCAGATCCCGACCACGCGCGCCTCCTTGTCGTTGATCTCAAACGATGTCCCGAGCTGGATCGCGATGCCTTTCCGCCGGAACTTCTCCACGGCCACCTGGTCGACGACCACAGCGTTCGGCAGCCGGAGGTCCTCGATCCGGCCTGCAGTCATCTCCATCGGCCGGCCGGTCAGGGTCCCGGTGTCCAGCCCGGTGAGCTGGACGTTCTGAAACGATCCGTCGGAAAGCCTCGCCTGCTCGATCCCGATATAGAGTGGCACTGCCCACGCCACCCCGTCGACGCTCCGAACCCGCTCGACCTCGATCTGCCGCATCGGGATCACCTCGTTCGCCTGCTCGACCTTGGCATCGACCACCCATACCGGAGCCCCGATATTCCGCACAGTCGCCGTCGTCCACATCATGAGCCCGCAGAAAACCGACGACTGCTGGCACATCAGCAGCGAACAGAAGGCGAGCCCGCAGACAAGCATGGCATACTTCGCGCGGTCGCGAAAAAGCATCTTGAGTGCGATTGTCAGCATCGCAGACCCTTAACGCCGCGTGGTGGCATGTCAACTTCCATGACGAGCTTTACGAGCCGAACAGAAAAAAGGGCCGGATCTTTCGATCCGGCCCTCTTGGTTAATGGCAATGGAATCAGGATTTAGAACGCGTAGCGCAGGCCGGCGCGGAAGTTGGCCGCGCTGGTGGACTGGTTGCCGTAGAACCAGCGGCTGTCGCCGAAGAGACCGATGTGGTCGGTAAGGCGGTATTCCAGGCCGCCGCCGACGTTGCCGTAGCCGACCGTTCCATCCCAGGCGCTGCTCCAGGCCGCGCCGCCGCCGACCATGACATACGGGGCGAGGTTCCACGAGCAGATCGGGTAGCGGAAGAACAGGTTGCCGCCGACAGGGAGCTTGGCCCCGTTGCCGTCGTTCGAATACCAGGCTGCCTCGTAGCCGATACCAAAATACCGGGCGAAGAAGAAGTTCAGCCCGAAACCGCCGCCGGAGCCGGTCTGCAGGGCGCCCCGCGAGGAGGCGAAGCCGGTGTAGAACGCGTCGATCTGAAATTCCATGTCACGGAACTTGCAGGTCTCGGGAACCACGACGACTTTCTTATCAAAGGTTTTCCCGTCTCCCGCGAAAGAAGCGGTGACGGCCATCATCATTGCGATACCGGTTAGGGCGAGCATTTTTTTCATAACGGGGCACCGGATTATTTCGTTCGCACCGGACAGTCAATGCATTTTTTGCAGTGAGGAACGGACCGATGGGAGGCCACGCCAGGGTAAAAAAAAGAAGAGCCGGATCTTTCGATCCGGCTCTTCGGGTTTAATTTTTAACTTTCAGCAGATATTAGAACGCGAAGCGCAGGCCGGCACGGGCGAAGCAGGCGTTTTCGGGTTCGACGCTGGAGAACACGTAGCGGGCATCCGTGAAGAGGCCGATGTTCTGGGTGACGCGGTATTCAACACCACCGCCGACGTGGCCGAAGCCGTGGCCCTTGGTGTTGTCGCCGTAGGCGGCGCCGCCACCAGCCATGATGTAAGGAGCCAGGTTCCAGGAGCAGATCGGGTAACGAACGAAGAAGTTACCGATGGTCGCCCATTCCGTGTAGGAACGGCTGCCACGATCATTGCGTCCAAAGAGATCTTGTTCCACGCCGATACCGAAGTATTTCGCGAAGAAGAAGTTCGCTCCGAGGCCGCCACCCCAGCCGGGGCGTCCGGACTCGTAGAACGCGCCCATACCGAAGGCGTCGAGTTGGAATTCGGTGTCACGGAAGTTGCATGTCTCGGGGACAATAACTTCCTTGACGACTTTCCCGTCTCCCGCAAAGGCGGTGACGGCTGACAGGATTGCGATACCGGTTAAGGTGAGCAGTTTTTTCATAACGGCCGATTTCATATGTCGTTCTTTTGGAAGATTCAAGAAAAATCTTCAGCCCATCGGGGCCAGGCTTTCAGGGAGGCCAGAGCGCGTGAGCGGTGGCTGATCGCGTTTTTCGATTTGTCTCCGAGTTCGGCGAAGGTCGCATCGGTCCCGTCGGCGACGAAGAGCGGGTCGTATCCGAAGCCGGATGTGCCGCGCGGGCCAGTGAGGATGGTGCCCTCGACCGCACCGCTGAAGGCGGCAAGTTTTTGTCCCGCCCGCGCCAGGACGATGACGCAACGGAAGCGGCCGGAGCGCCCGGGGCCGGAGAATCCGGAGAGGTTTTTCAGGAGGAGGGCATTGTTGGCGGCGTCGTCGGCACCGGGCCCCGCATAGCGCGCTGACAGTACCCCCGGAGCTCCGCCAAGGGCATCGACTTCAAGACCGGAGTCGTCGGCGATGACCCAGCCATCGAAGAGGCGCGAGGCCGCGACCGCCTTGAGCGTGGCATTTTCCTCAAACGTGATTCCCGTCTCCTCGACCTCCGGCATACCCGGGAGAACGGAGAGATCACAGACTGCGAAGCGCGGTCCGAGGATTGCGCGGATCTCGGCAACCTTGTGGGCGTTCCGGGTGGAGACAAGCAATGGGTTTGCAGGAGCGTGTTCGTCTGGCATAGTCCCACCTCCTAAAACGATGTTCACTCAGCGCAAGCAATTTCCATTCTCCGAATTCGAGCCCCGGTGGCAGCGCCATTGGGTCGAGACCAATGCATTCCGCGCCGCCGATCCCGGCGATCCGGGATTCGACGCCTCCCGGCCGAAATACTACATCCTCGACATGTTTCCGTATCCGAGCGGCGACGGTCTCCACGTCGGGCACGTCGAAGGCTACACGGCGACGGACATCCTCGCGCGCTTCCACCGGATGCGCGGGTTCAACGTCCTGCACCCGATGGGCTGGGATGCATTCGGACTCCCCGCCGAGCAGTTTGCAATCAAGACCGGCCAGCACCCGCGCGTGACGACCGAGCGCAACGTGAAACATTTCCGCTCGCAGCTCGAGGCCCTCGGCTTCAGCTACGATTGGTCGCGCGAGTTCGGGACGACCGATCCCGGTTACTTCCGCTGGACGCAATGGATTTTCCTCCAGCTCTACAATGCCTGGTTCAACCCGGAGACAAACAAGGCCGAGCCGATCTCCACTTATAACGGCCTAGATCCCGACAGTGTGCGGCTCGCCTACATTGCCGAGATGCCGGTGAACTGGTGTCCGCAGCTTGGCACGGTGCTGGCCAACGAGGAAGTCGTGGACGGGAAGAGCGAGGTCGGGGGGTTTCCCGTCGAGCGGCGGCCGCTTCGACAGTGGATGCTGCGGATCACGGCGTTCGCCGATCGCCTGCTCGAGGGCCTCGACGGACTCGACTGGCCGGAGTCGATCAAGCTCCTGCAGAAAAACTGGATCGGCCGCAGCGAGGGCGCCTTGGTAAAATTTGAAATTGAAAACGGAAACTTCGAAATCCCGGTTTTCACGACGCGTCCGGACACGCTCTTCGGGGCGACCTACATGGTCCTCTCGCCCGAGCACCCTCTCGTCGCACAGATCACCGAGCCGGACCACCGGGAGGTTGTGGAGGAATATCAAAAGAAGGTCGCCTCAAAATCCGACCTTGAGCGCACCGACCTCGCCAAAGAGAAGACCGGAGTCTTCACGGGCGCGTATGCGGTCAACCCGGTGAACGGCCAGCCGGTCCCGGTGTGGATCGCCGACTACGTCCTCATGGGTTACGGCACCGGCGCGATTATGGCCGTGCCAGCCCACGACGAGCGCGATTTTGAGTTTGCCACGAAGTTCGGGCTCCCGGTCATCGAGGTGGTGAGGCCCGACGGAGAAGCCCCAGCCGAGCCGTGCTTCTCCGGCGACGGAGTGGCGGTAAACTCCGGGTTTCTCGACGGACTCCCGACCGCCGGCGCCAAAGCCCGGATCACCGCATGGCTCGAAGAGCGCGGCCTCGGGCGCGGGACGGTCAACTTCAAGCTCCGCGACTGGCTGTTCTCGCGCCAGCGCTACTGGGGCGAGCCGTTCCCGATCGTCTGGGAAAACGGACGCCACCGCGCGCTCGACGAATCCGAGCTTCCGGTCGTGCAGCCGGACATGGACGACTTCAAGCCGACCGGCACGCCCGAGCCGCCGCTCGGTAAGGCCCGCGAGTGGGTCCGGTATTCCGACAGCGCCGAACGCGAGACGAACACGATGCCGCAGTGGGCGGGCTCGTGCTGGTATTACCTCCGGTTCTGCGATCCGAAAAATGCGGAGCGCTTCATCGGTAAGCCCGCGGACGCCTACTGGATGGGATCCTCCGGCGCGCCGGGTGGCGTGGACCTCTACGTCGGCGGGACCGAGCACGCCGTGCTCCACCTGCTCTACGCACGCTTCTGGCACAAGGTCCTCTTCGACCTCGGACACCTGACGACGCCCGAGCCGTTCCAGCGCCTTGTCAATCAGGGCATGATCCTCGGGCCCGATGGACAGAAGATGTCCAAGAGCCGCGGCAACGTGATCACGCCGGACAGCGTCATCGCCGAATACGGTGCCGACTCGCTCCGACTCTACGAGATGTTCATGGGTCCGCTCGAGCAGACGAAGCCATGGAGCATGAAAGGCGTCGAGGGTGTCTATCGCTTCCTCGCCCGCGTCTGGCGGCTCGCGATGGAGGAAAACCAAGAGGGCGAATGGCAGGTCTCCGGCGATCTCGCCGAAATCCCGCTCACACCGTCCCAACTCCGCGTCGCCCATGCCACGATCAAGAAGGTGACCGCAGACACCGCCGGCCTCGCCTTCAACACGGCGCTCTCCCAGATGATGGTTTTCACAAACGAGTTCGTGAATGCCAAGCCGCGTCCGCTGGAGGCCCTGCGCACCCTGCTTCCGCTGCTCAGCCCGTTCGCGCCGCACCTTTCGGAGGAACTCTGGCAGCGGCTCGGGTTCGCGGGGACCGCCTCGACGCAGCCGTGGCCGGTGCACGATGAGGCCTTCCTTGTTGAGAGCGAGGCCGAATACGTCGTGCAGATCAACGGCAAGGTCCGCGACCGCGTGCGCGTCCCGATCCACGCGGAAAAGGAGGAGATCGAAACTCTCGTCCTCGCAAGCCCGAAGGTGGCCGAAGCCGTCGCCGGGCAATCGATCGTCAAGACGATCGTCGTTCCGGGCAAGCTGGTGAACATCGTCGTCAAGCCGGCCTAGCGGCCGCCCGTGGCCGCCGGCGCGATCAAAGAGCGGGGGCTCAGTGTTTTTCCGCCTTGGCGAATAGCTCCTCGACGAACGGCCAGTTGACGACGTTCCACCAGGCGGAGACGTAGTCGGCGCGGCGGTTCTGGTATTTGAGGTAGTAGGCGTGCTCCCAGACGTCGAGGCCGAGCAGGGCGGTTTGGCCCTGCAGGAGCGGGGGATCCTGGTTCGGGGTGGAGACGATGGTGAGCTTGCCGTCCTTCACGACAAGCCAGGCCCAGCCACTACCGAACCGCTTCATAGCGGCCTCCGAAAACTGGGTCTTGAATGCCTCAAACGAGCCAAAGGCAGCCTGAATCGCCGCGGCAAGTTTCCCGCCCGGTTCCCCGCCGCCCTTCGGCGACATCATGAGCCAGAAGAGCGAGTGGTTCACATGGCCGCCGACATTGTTCTGCAGGCCTGCGCGGACCGCCTCGGGCGCCCGGTCCAGGTGGGCGAGCAGATCCTCCGGGCTGAGCGCGGCCAGTTCGGGGAGATCCGCAAGAATCTTGTTCGCGTTGGTGATGTAGGCCTGGTGGTGCTTGTTGTGATGTATGCGCATCGTTTCCGCATCGATGTGGGGCTCCAGTGCCTCGTAGGGATACGGGAGTGGCGGCAGTTTGTAGGGGCCGGTGGGCGCAGCGGGTGCGGGCGCAGGCGCGGCCGACTGGGCCATGAGGCGGTTGCTGAGGAGCGTGGCGGCGAGGGCCGAGCAGCTGAGGCGGAGGACTCCGCGGCGGGTGAGGCGGTTCATCATGCCGCAAGATAACCGGATCCGGCCGCTCCGCAAATGCGATTGCAACGGCAGGACCAGAGGCTGGCGGATCAGCCCGTCAGGCCGCCACCCGCATGAATGCGTCGACTTTGGAGAGAATCTCCTCCTCGCTGCCGGGAACACTCAGGACGTCGCATTCGCTGCCGAGGATGAACGGGTGTCCGGTCTCCCGCATTTTCTCCAGGAGCTCGCTGCTCAGCCTCTCGACATCGGTGACCGTGAGCTGCGGCGAATAGAACTTTTTTGTCGGCAGGTTGCCGTAGAGCACGGTGTTTTTTCCGACAAGTGCCGCGTCTTCCCACAGGCAGCGGGAGCATCCGAGGCTCAGCATCGCCGGATCCAGCGTGGCAAAACGCGAGACCATCGGCGCGGTCAGCTCGCCGCAGTCGTGGAAGACAAGGTCGACCCCGCGCGCGTCGAGCATCGCCTTGATCCGGCGCATCGGCTCCATGACGTAGCGGTCGAAGATGGCGAAATTCTCATCAAGCTGGTTCGGCGAAAAGTAGACGAGGTTGGCGGCGGGCTCGCAGACGATGATCGCCTTGGCGCCTGCGTCGGCCTGGGCGGCGAGGTAGGCGAGGATGAGCTCGGTCCCCGCCGCGAGGCAGGCCTCGACAACTCCGACTTCTGGCTCCTCCTCCGCGGTCATCCCGCTCCCGGCCAGAAAAACCGGCGTGATCGGATCCGAAATAAGCTTCGTCATGAACGAGAACGGCCCGATGCCCATTCCCATCGGGACGAGCGACGTCGTGGATGCGACGTGGTGGATCGCCTCGCAGGTCGCGATCATGCGCGGGGTCGGCACCAGTCTTCCGGCCGCATCGGGGGGCCGGTCGAAATGGAAGCTGTCGATCTCACCCGGGGGCACGCCCATCGCGCCCAGCAGCGCAGACTTTTCGAGCGTAAGATCCATCAGAGGGATTGCAAGCGGTGTGCGGAAGCGCTCGGCGGTTTCCGCCACGACGCCCCCGAGCCCGGGCCCGTCAAGCAGAAGGGCGTCCGCATCCTTCCGCGCGTGCAACACGAGGTGCGTCCCGATCGGGGCGCGGTGGCCGGATGCCGCCAGATCCAGATAAAAACTGCGGTCCACTTACTTGGTCTCCCCGACAAGCTTCAAGGCGGCATCGACCGCGCTGGCGGCATCCGGGCTGTAGCCGTCGGCGCCAATCTCGTCCGCGTAGTCCTGAGTGACCGGAGCACCGCCGACCATAATTTTGACGTCGGTGAGCCCGGCGGCGCGGACCGCCGCCACCGTCGTCTTCATCGCCGGCATCGTTGTGGTCAGCAGCGCGGACAGCGCGATCAGAGAGGCGTTGTGCTCCTTCGCCGCCTCGGCAAATTTTTCGGGCAGCACGTTCGTGCCGAGGTCGACAACCCCGAAGTTCGCGCCCTTGAGCATCATCCCGACAAGGTTCTTGCCGATGTCGTGGAGGTCGCCCTGGACGGTGCCGAGGATCACGGTGTGCTTCGGCTTGATCCCGGCCTGCGCGAGGAGCGGCTCGAGGAGGGACATGGCCTCCTTCATCGCGCGGGCTGCGATCAGCATCTCCGGCACGAACACCTCGTTGTTTTTGAACTTCTCGCCGATCGCGCTCATTCCGGGAACAAGCCCCTGCTCGACGATGTCGAGCGGCTTCATCCCCTCGTCGATCAGCGACTGGGTGAGGATCTTTGCGTCGTTGCGCTTTCCTTTTTGGACGGCTTCGGAGAGGGATTGCAGATTGCTCATAGATTCAAAGGAGGGAGGGTTTTTGCTTGTGGCCGGCTGCGCGGGACCGCGCGGCCGCTCAGAGTTGTCATACTGCCTTGAATGCCTCCGCGGATCTTGTGATCAGCGTGGATTTTTTTGGATTTTGGGATCCTGCGGCTGTAGTCCGCGCTTGTCACGGAACGTGGTCCGGTAGTTCTTTGGCGTGGTTTTTTTCAGGTTTTGGAAGACGTTGCTCATGTAGCTCTGGTCGCAGAATCCGCAATCGGCGGCGATCGCCGCGATCGGCAGGTCAGTTTCGGCGAGTAGGCTGCAGGCCCGCTCGACGCGGGCCTCGCGGAGGAGCTCGGTAAACGTGCGCCCGGTCCGCGCCTTGAGGATGTGGGCCAGGTGACCCGGCGAAACGGCGACGGAGCGGGCGACCTGCTCGCGGGTGAGCGGCTCGCCGGCCCGCTCGCGCAGGCACTTCAGCACCCGCGTGACGAGCAGCGGAACCTCAAACCTCTGGCACCGCTCGACGGCGTCGAAGATTCGGAGGACGGAATCGCGGAGCCAGGCGGCCAGCCGCTCGTCGTCGGCGATTCCTGCCAGCTCGGTGAGGTTCTGAAAACGCAGGCCGAGTAGCTCGGCCTGGGGCGCGCCGGCTTCGACCGCAGCGCGCGACATCATGACGACCAGCTCGAGAAGGAGGCTTTTGAGTAGCTCGCTGTGCTCTTCGCCGGCGCTGTAGATGTGCACGAGGAGAAGGTTGATGATGCGCGTGGCCTCGCGGCGGTCGCCCCGGTGGATTGAGGCGAGGAGCGCCGGTTCCTCGTAGAGGTAAAGCTCACGGATCCGGTCGTAGGGGCGGTCCGGATCCAACTCGACACTGGGAAAATCGTTCAGGGGTTTGGACACTTCGGCCGGGTGATGTGGGGCGGCTTGAGGTAGAACGGCGCGGCCGGACCGGCCGATGGCATGCGGGCGGCCAGGATGTCCGCACGCGGGCAAGCGACGATCGCGCGCGGGATGCCGGGGAGCGCGCTCGTCGCAAAGACCGGGAGAGCGTCCCCCACCCGCTTCAATGCAGCCTCCGGGGGCAGAAGTTCGGTTTCTCCCGCGAGCTTCCCGCCGGCGACCTGGCCGCAGAACCACTCCCCGGCACGCGCGTCGCCGAGAACGAAATAGTCGGCCGCATCGTAGCCCAGAAGCGAGCAGATGCCGGCAAGCGGGATTTTGCGGGCGAGCGCGATCCCCCAGGCGGCCGCGATGGACGAGCGGAGCCCGTTGTAGCTGCCCGGACCGGTGCCGGCGAGCACGAGGTCGATGGCCGCCACGGATTGCACCGCGCGGGCCAGCGCCGGGAAAAGCCCGGATCCCCGGCCGCGCGGGCTCGAAAACGATTCCATGTGCTCGACGCCACCATCGCCGACGATCGCCACGGTGCCCTCCGCGCCGGAATTTTCCACGGCCAGAACTCTCATGTGCGGGCCTCCGCTCGGATCCGCCGCGCATCGCCCTCAATCGAAAAGACAACTCTCCAGGTGTCCGGCGGCAGGGCGGAGAGAAACTTCCCTCCCCACTCGATCGCGACCAGTCCGGGACCTGCTAGGCAGTCGTCGAGGCCCAGCCCGGCAAGCTCGCCGGGTTCCTCGATGCGGTAGAGATCCATATGGATGAGGGGATGCCGCCCGCTGTCATACTCATGCACGAGTGTGAACGTCGGACTTGAAACCGCTGCCGGGTCGATGCCCAGACCTTCCGCAAGCCCCTTGACGAAGCAGGTTTTCCCGGCGCCCAGCGGGCCCTCCAGGCTCAGCACCGCGCTTGGCTGCACCGCCTCCGCGAACAGGCGGCCGGCCGCGCGCGTCTCCGCCTCCGAATGGCACAGCAAGCCCCGGCTGTCGAGGAGCGGGTCGGGAAGCGGATTTCGGTTTGCCATGGATTTGCAAATCTAGTTCGCTCAGGGCCGATATGACAACCACTTCGCTCTGGTCGCGTTTTCAGCAGTTTTATCTCTGCTATGACGATCCGGGCGTTTCGCTGGACATCAGCCGGATGAATTTTCCGGAGGATTTTTTCACCGGGATGGCGATCCCTGCGGACCGCGCCTGCTTGGAGATGCGCGAGCTGGAAGCCGGAGCCATCGCGAACCCCGACGAGGACCGCATGGTCGGCCACTACTGGCTGCGCAACCCGGACATGGCCCCGGAACCCGAATTGAAGAAGGCGATCCTCTCAGCGCAGCAGGAGGTCGCGGAATTCGCTGCTGGCGTTCACGACGGGACGATTCTCGCGGCCGCGGGCGGGAAGTTTACCGATCTGCTCGTGATCGGCATCGGAGGTTCGGCCCTCGGTCCGGAGCTTGTCGCCGATGCGCTCTGGGAGGCCGGAAACCCTCTCCGCCTGCATTTCTTCGACAACACCGACCCCGATGGGATGGACCGGGTGCTCGCCAGCATCGGTGGCCGCCTCGCCACGACGATGGTCGTCGTGATCTCCAAATCCGGCGGCACAAAGGAAACGCGCAACGGCATGATCGTGGCGCGCGCGGCGTTTGAAAAAGCCGGGATTCCCTTCGCGAAAAATTTTGTCGCGGTGACCGGCGATGGCAGCGAGCTCGATCGCGTTGCGGCCGGCGAGGGCTGGCTGCGGCGTTTTCCGATGTGGGATTGGGTGGGTGGCCGGACGTCCGTGATGAGCGCCGTCGGGCTTCTCCCCATGGCGTTGCAGGGGGTCGATACCAAGGCCTTTCTGGCCGGCGCGGCGGCGATGGATGCCCGCACGCGGACCGACGACGTCCGCCGCAATGCCGCGATGCTGCTCGCGCTGATGTGGTGGCACGCCGGCGGCGGAACAGGGGCGAAGGACATGGTGATCCTGCCCTACAAGGACCGCCTCCTCCTCTTCAGCCGCTACCTGCAGCAGCTTGTCATGGAATCACTCGGCAAGGAGCTCGACCGCGATGGCAACGTCGTCAACCAGGGGATCGCCGTCTACGGCAACAAGGGCTCGACCGACCAGCATGCCTACGTCCAGCAGCTCCGCGACGGGGTCGACAACTTCTTCGTCACGTTCATCGAGGTTCGCAGGGACAGCGCGCGCCCGGCCCTCGAAGTCGAGCCGGGGATCACGTCCGGCGACTACCTGCAGGGGTTTCTGCGGGGCACGCGGGCGGCACTCCACGGGAACGGCCGCGAGTCGATCACGATCAGCATTGCCGAGTGCGACGCCTACCACCTCGGCGCGCTCATCGCCCTCTTCGAACGGGCGGTCGGCTTCTATGCCTCGTTCGCCAATATCAACGCCTACGACCAGCCGGGAGTCGAAGCCGGCAAAATGGCGGCCGCCGCGGTTCTGGCGGTCCAGGCCCGCGTTGTTTCCCGGCTCCGGGCGGCCGGCGGGCCGCTTGACGCCGAAGAGATCGCGCTTGCGGTCGATGCCGATCCGGAGGAGGTTTTTCACATCCTCGAGCACCTCGCGGCCAACCGCCCGGATATCCGCAGGTACGCCCGCCGCACCCCCACCCACGACACCTTTGAATTCCTGAAATGAAAACACGATTCCTCCTCTGTGCCCTCGCCGCTGTGTTCCTTGCCGCCTGCGACTCCCCAGAGCGCACGGTTCAGACCGCCCGCAAGCAGCTCAACGAATTCCAGGCGGTTCCCGACAGCGCCAGGCAGGCGGCTGTCGAGCAGACGCTGGCCAAGCTTGATGGCCAGATCGCGGAGCTCGAAAAGAAGGGCGATACCGTTCAGGTCGATCTCTTCCGCCGGCAGGCGGCCAGCCTCAAGGGTGACTTCCAGGCCGCGCGCCTGGCAAAGACCATCAACGACACGAAAAATGCCATCAAGGGCATCGGCGAAGCGATGAAGGATGCCGGCAAGAGCTTCAGCGAAACGCTCAAAAACTCCGCGAAGGACACCAACGAATAGCGTTCACCCCGCGCCTGCGACTTCGGCGGCGGTCTTGAAGTGGGTCTTGGCGAAGCTCTCGAGCACGGCCGGACCCGACTTCTCAACAAGTCGGGCGGCGGCAGCCTTCACCCCGGCGGAAACCCCGCGCGGGAGCTCAACCCCCGATTCCTTTCCTGCCGCCGAGAGCCAGTCGATGAATTTTTCGCGCGCCAGAATCGAGGCGGCCGCAACAGCCGGATCCGACTCGGCCTTCGTCCGCTGCGCGAGCTCGATTTTCCTCCCTTTTTCCATGAGGGCGCGCTCGAGAACCCTGACGTCGGCAAATTTGTCGGACAGGGCGCGCGGGCAGTCCGGGCGGGCTTCACAGAGGTTTTCGATCACGCGAGCGTGACCCCAGGCCAGGAGCCGGTTGAGGTTTCCGATCTTCCGGTAGAGGTCGTTGTAGCGCGGCGGCGCGATCGTCACCACGCTGTGCGCTGCGCCGGTCTGCCGGATCACCGCTGCGAGGTCGCGGATCCGCTTGTCCGAGCCGATCGACTTGCTGTCCTGGACCCCCGCATCCCGGAACGCGCGCGCGAGCGCCGGGTCGACATAGACCCCGGCAACCACCAGCGGCCCGAAGAAGTCACCCTTTCCGCTCTCATCGATTCCGAAATGGGGCTCGAAAAGCTCCGGCGAGTGGACCTCCTCGTAGCCGAACTTCGCCTCGCCGAGCACTTCGGGCTCAAGGACGAAGGTGATGAACTCCTCAAGGCCCCTCCCCTGGATGACCGCCTTCGGACCCTTTTCATAAACCGCGATGTTCAGCTTGTCCCTGCGGGCCGAGTAAAGCATGTAGGGCTTCTCTTCAAACTCAAACCCCTGCTCGTGCAGGACCCGCCGGAGCTTTTCCGCCTGGTCGGTGGTCAGTGGCGCGGTATGCGTGTGCAGGGATTTGGTCGGCGGCATGGCCGATTCAGCACCCATTTTCCAGGCGCTGTCGAGTCGATACCGACGATCATTCGAAGCGCACCGCGCGAGCCGGCGGGATCCGTGAGGCGAGGACGGCAGGCACCCAGGCCGCAAGGATCGCGGCCGGGATGATCCAGAGCGGCGTCCCCGCGAGAACATCCAGCGGATACCGGAGCTCGATCGTCCATCCGAAGAACGCCTTGTTGACTACCCAGGTGAGGACCATCGCCATGGCGGAACCGCATGCGACTCCGACCAGCGAGGAGAGGAGCCCGATCATGCCCGCCTCAGTGAGGATCAGGGCACGGATCTGCCCGGCCGACGCACCCAGGGATCGCAGGACGCCGATCTCCCGGCCGCGCTCGACGACCAGCGTGGTCAGTGAAAGCAGGACGCCGGCAACCGCCACCAGCACCGCGATCGAGCGCAGGACATAGGTCACGGCAAACGTCTGGTCGAAAATTTCCATCACCCGCCCGCGAAGCGCGGAGTTCGTGTAAATCGAAAATTCCCCCCGGCTTCCAAATTTCTGGCGGAACGCGTCCGCGACCGCTCCCGCCGCCGCCGGATCGCGCAGCAGGAGGGCCAGCGAATGGACCCGCTCGTCGCTCCAGAACTTGCGGAACTCCTCGCGGCGGATGAGCACCAGCCCGCTGTCGCGGGTGAAATCCTTGATCACGCCGGCCACTAGAAAACCGGCCGGGCCCGACGGGCTGGCGAGCACGATCCGGTCGCCGGGCCTAACCCGGAATTTCGTCGCGAAGCTTTCGGAAACCGCAATGTGCCCGGGCTCGCGGAAGAGGCGGCCGGCATCCTTCGGGCCGCCCACAAACTCGAGTTCACCGCGTGCACCGCCCTCGATGACGCCGAGCGAAACCGTTCGTCCATCCCAGTCGACCTGCTGCTCGCGGAAGGTTCCCGCTTCGCGGACAAGAGGATTCTTCCGGGCCCACTCCACCGCTTCCTCCGGGACAAAGCTCTGGAGGCCCGCAATCTCGTTTGCTGCCGGGGCGATGAACAGGTCCGCCACCAGGGTGGAGCCCATCCATGTGGCGACGCTGGCGCGAAATGAGAAAATCATCACCGAGACGCTCACGGTCATCGCCGCCGCCACGGCCAGGGCCGCAATTGTCACGGCATTCCGGTGAAGCGAGCGCACGAGGTGCTGCGCCGCCAGCCGGACCAGCCAGCCCGGCCCACGGACCAGACCTCCAAACCCCCGAACCAGGGATGGAACCAGCAGCGAAAATCCAGCGATTAGACACCCGACGGATGCGAAACCGAGAAACTTGCCGCCGCCTGCCAGCGAGCCCCATGAGAGAGCGCCCGCCAACGCCAGAAATGCCGACCCGAGCAGCCCCCATTTTCGGGAGCGGGACCGGAACGCTTCCATCGCCGAGCCCGGATGCAGGATCGCGGCAGGATCGCAGCCGGCTGCCTCCGCGGCCGGCCGCCAGGCGGCGGCCAGCGAGGCCCCCACGCCGACGGCAAATGCTGCCGCGACCTGAAGGGGGGTGATCGCCAGCCGGTCGATCGTCACGAGGGCATAAAGTGAGGAAACCGTTTTCTCCAGCGGAGCGGAAAGGAGATGAGCCAGCGGACCCGAAGCTGCAAGGCCGAGTAGCGTCCCAAGGATGCCGCCTACCAGCGCCTCACCAAGAAAAAGTCCGCCGACCTCGGCTTTGGTCGCTCCGTTGGCGCGCAGGATACCGATTTCTGCCCGACGCCGAACAACCGATGCCGACAGGCTGTTGTAGATGAGAAACATTCCGACGATGATCGAGACGAGGCTGAGGGCGGTGAGGTTCAACTGGAACGCACCCAGCATTGCCTCGGTGTCGGAATTCCTCCGCGCGGGCGGACCCACCGTGGCATCGGGTGGCGCAAGCTTGCGCAGTGCCACCGCGGCGGCGGCGGATTCCAGCGGCTTCTCCAGTTCAACCTGGATGGAAGTCAGGCGCCCTCGGAGGTTGAGCAACTCCTGCGCCCAGCCGATGTCCATCGCCGCGAGGCGGGGATCGGACCGGACGACCGCATCGTCGGATTTTAGAACAAATCGCGGCGTGAGCTCCACCTGGCGCCCCGCTGCGAGCGCACGGAGGGACGCCGGGAGCCGGGCCTCGGCGGACACCGCGATCACCGCCGGCCCGCGCAGCCACGCCTCCAGATCCAAGGGGGTTCCATCCCCTGCCTCCAGATGGAAAACGCGCAGGCCACTCCCCGTAAACGGATCGACTCCGAGGATGCGGAGATATTCGCCGGGGCTGTCCGGCAGGGTTACGATCCCCTCGACCAGCGGAGTTGCGGAACGCACACCCTCCGCAGCCGCAACCGCGGGAAAAAGATCATCGGGAAGGTTCCCGCGGATTTCCAGGTGCGCACGGCCGGCGACGAGCCCGACTGCATTCTGGAAACTCGCGAGCGCACCGCGGTTGGCGATCTGGATTGCCAGGAAGACCGCCACGCCGGCCGCGATGCTCAGAATGTTCAGGGCCGGCAGGAGCGGGTGCCGCAACCAGGGCCGCACGGCCTGCCGGAAGAGCAGCGTTCCGAAGCGGGAGGTCATTCCGGAACCCGCACCGCAGCGCGCTGAAGCAGGCGCTGGAGGCGCTTGATGGCGGCGGGGTCGGTGATTTTCTTCCCATCCTTTCCGTGGATGTAAAACGAGTCCATCGCCACATCCATTTCCGTGGTGATGCGCGAGAGCTCGATCATCAGGCCGGCCGCACCCATCGCCCGCAGCAGATCGTAGAGCAGGCCGAGCCGGTCGGGTGTCTGGATGTCGACCAGCGTGAAGATCGGGTGCGAGGAGTTTTCGATGGTGATCCGCGTGGGCAGATCAAACTCCTGCGAGAGCCGGTAGGTGCGCAGGCGGGCCTCCTTGCTGATGAGCGGCGTGAAGTCGTAGTCCTCGAACTCGAGCGACTCGGCCAGCCGCGCCTCGACGCGCGCGATATCTCTCGGCTTGGTGACCGACTGGAGCGAGGTGCTCCCGACGCGGAAGATGTCGATCGCGACGCTGTCGCCCCGCGTGAAGATATCCGCGCTGAGGATATTGATCTGGGCGGAGAGGAAGGCACCGGCAATCCGCTCCAGCAGGCGCGGTCGGTCCCACCCGCAGACCCAGACCTCGGTGTAGCCCTGCTCCGGCCGGGGTACCCACTTGAAGACCGGGGCCAGCGCGCGGGTGTCGTCCCTGGCGCAGTTTTCGAAGAACTCGCGGAAGAGCCGCAGGTGCGCGGCGATCTCCTCGGGGTTGAACATCTGGAAATACCGCTCGGGCAGGTAGGAAAAGTGGGCCTCGGCCTCACCCTCAAAGTCGCGGCCGAGCTTGCGTAGCACGCTCTGAAGCTGCTCGTCGCGGTTCCGGCGGATCTGCTCGATCGCTGTCGGGCCGCCCTCGAGATACTGGCTGGCCCGCCGGTAGAGCGTCCACACGAGGCCCTCCTTCCAATCCGACCAGTTCTGGTCGCTGGTGCCCATGCCGTCGGCCAGCGTGACAAGCATGAGCGCGTCGAGGTTCGGCCGGTTGCCGACGATGCGCGAGAACTCCTCGATCGTGGCGGGGTCCTCGAGGTTTCTCGTCTGCGACATTTTTGAGAGGACGTAATGCGAGTCGACGAGCGTGATCAGCATCCGCCGGCGGTCGGGCGAGAGCTGGAGGCGGCGGGCGACCTTGTGGGCAAGGACCGCGCTGGCCTCCTCGTGGTTGCGCTGGTTGGCCGCCTTGCCGGTGTCGTGCAGGAGCAGTGCCAGATACAGCATCGCGGGGTCCTCGATCTTCTGGAAAATCTGCCGGTAGCCGCGCAGCTTCTCCTCCTCGGAAAACAGGACCCCGTCGAGCTTCTCGAGGCAGACGAGCGTGTGTTCGTCCGCCGTGTAGCGGTGGTAGAACTCGTGCTGCACCAGGCAGTCGAGCGCGCCAAACTCGGGCATGTAGCGGCCGAGAAATCCGAGGTCGTGCATCAGCCGCATGATCCGGCCGACCTCGCCCTTGCGCGACAGGATTGCAAAAAAGGTCTCCCGCGCCGCGCTTGCATATTGGAAGGTGCGGGTCACCAGCGGCAGGCGGCGGCGGACGAGGTCGCTGAGCTCGGCGTGAAAGTCAAGCTGCCGGACCTGCGCGTGATGAAACGCGCGGATCATCCGGTAGGGATCCTCGTTGAAGATCGCGCGCGACTCGGCCATCAGCTTTCCCTCGCGGGCGATGAAGCCGTCGAACTTTTCGACCTTCGGCCTCGCCCCGAAGAGGCGGAGCAGGCCCGCCTGCTTCGGCTTCGGCGCCGCCTCCATCCGCCCGAGCGCCGCCTCGGTCAGAAGGTGGATGTTCCGCGTGTGGCTGTAATACTCGCGCATGAACGCCTCGACCTTGCGCAGGATGTTTTTTTGCGGGTAGTTGAATGCGTTTGCGACCCGTCCCTGGAGCTGGAGGGTGAGCGCGTCCGCCCCGCGGCCGTTGAGGTAGTGCATCTCGGCGCGTGTGCGCAGCAGGAAGTCGTAGGCCTTTTCAAGCAGCCGCCGCTGGGTGTCGCGCAGGACCTTGGCATCGACAAGCTTGGCAGTGGTCATCACGCCCAGCTTGAAGTGCGAGATCCAGAGAAGGCTCTGGTAGTCCCGGAGCCCACCGATCCCGTTTTTCACATTCGGCTCCTGCAGGAAGACGCTCGGTCCGTATTTGATCCGGAGCTCGGCCTGGTTCGCGAGCCGCCAGGATATGTATTCGTCCTCGTGCCCCCGCACGCACTCGTTCTGGAAGCGTTCCTTGAAGCCGGTGAAGATTTCGCGCTCGCCCGCCAGGAAGCGCGATTCGAGCATCGATGTCTTTGTGATCGGGTCATCGTTCGCCTGCTTGACCGCCTGGGCGATCGTCCGCGTGGCATGCCCGACCTTGAACCCGATGTCCCAGAGCGCGACGAGCGTTTGGCGGATGACCTCCTCGATTTCCTTGTTCCCGCCGGCATTCGCCTGAAGGAAGAGGATGTCGACATCGCTGAACGGCGTGAGCTCGCGCCGGCCGTATCCGCCGAATGCCGCCACGCAGAGCTTTCCCCCCAGGCCCTTCGGCATCACCGATTCCGTCACGACCGTGAAGAGCTCGCGGAAAAGAATGTCCACGAGGTCGGACCGCTGCCGGGTGATCTCGCGCCCGCCGCCGCCCGCGTTGTGCCACATGCGGAGCCGCTGCTCCTCGACCTTGCGGAAGCCTTTGAAAATCGTGACCGGATCGTCGCGCTTGCGCCTGGTTTTTTCCGAGAGCTCGAGCGCGGATTGCTGGAGTTTGTTTTCGCTGGGATACATCAGGGGGTGGCGGGAGTCCCTGAGGGGGTGCGGATCACAATTTCAACACGGCGGTTGAGCTGCTGCTCCTCGACGGTACCTGTCGCCGGCGCGATCAGCCGGGCCTTGCCGAATCCGCGGGTTTCGATGGATCCGGCCGGCAGGCCCATCGTGCCGGTGAGCCACGCCTTTACCGACTCGGCGCGGCGGCGGCTCAGGTCGAGGTTGTAGTCGTCGCTGCCGAACGAATCAGTGTGGCCTTCGATGAGGAAGCTGGCCGAAGGATTGCGGCGGATGAGTTCCGCGAGCTTCTGGAGGCTGGCGACCGCTTCGCTGCGGAGGTCGGGCTTGTCGTAGTCAAAGAGCAGATCGGTTGGCATCAGGATCGGGGCGGTTTCGGACGAGAGCGGGCCGGTCTGTGCGAGCAGGTCGTCGAGGTTGCTGAACCCGGGCGCGCGGTCGCCGGACGAGCCCGCGCCGGCCTTTCCCGGCGGAGTCACTTCGATCAGCGCGGGGCCGGCAATCGCAGGGGTCATCTGCAGAAGCTCGGTCTCGAGGGCTTTGTCCGCAGTAGCCGCCAAGCCCGCGCCGGACGACTTGGCCGATTGCATCGTGCTCTGGAATGAGGGGGGCGCAATGGCCGGTTTTTCGGTCAAAAGGTCGGTCTTGGGTGCCGTAGGCTTGTCCTTCGGCTTGTCCATCATCTTTTCGAAGGAGATCTTTTCATCGGGCAGCTTGATCGAGGCGGGCGCCGCTGCCGGACGCTTCTCGGTATCCGGCGCTGGCTCCAGAAGCTTGGGATCGATCTCGACCCGCTCGAGATGGAACGTCTTCGGCACCGCGCGCGGCAGGAGCTTGAGGTCTCCGCTGCCCATCGGAATAAAGTGCGCCCAAACCCAGAAGATCACATGCAGCGCAAGCGACAGGATGAACGCAATCAGGAGCCATCTTCCCACCCCGCCCGGGGCCCCGTCATCCCCGTCATCAAAAGTCCGCCCGCTTTTGTTCATCGCCGCCATGTTAAAGGCAGAATCGAAAATTTCCACAAGGAAGAAGACATCGGAAAAACGGTGGACATTTTCCGTGGCGGGCGAAGAGTATCCCGATGCAACAAACCTTCCAGCCCCTCACCGTTCAGAAAATCGGCTCTGAGCTCGCCATCGCCTGGAGCGATGGCAAGGAATCGTTTTTTCCGCTCGAGGCTCTGCGGCGGAAATGCCCGTGCGCCGGCTGCGGAGGCGAGCCGGATGTGATGGGATATGTCGAGCGTCCGGATGTCATCTACGGACAGGGGAGCTTCGACTTGGCCGGCTGGCAGACGGTCGGCGGATACGCCATCCAGCCGCGCTGGGCGGACGGACACAATACCGGCCTCTACTCGTATTCCTACCTGCGCAGTCTTGCTTCTGCAGCCAGTTAGAGCCCCGCGGCCTCTCATCCTTTTGCGGCGCGCGGCGCGGCGGCAATGAGCGAGATGACTTCGCCGAGCTGCGCGGAATTTTCGCACCCGATTGTGAATGCGTCCACGCAGCCGAGGTTAAGCACATAGTTGAGACATTCCTGCTTTTCGCCGAGCAGCCGGCCGGCTCCGAAGATCTTCATGCCGATGACGCTTTTGCCCGCGCTCTTCATTGCCCGCAGGACCGGAACCACGGTCTCCGGGGGCGCATCCATCACGGCTCCGCGGGGGTTGATCCGTGCCAGATCGATCTCGACCCACGGCTCGGCGGCAGCAGCCTCGAGCGCTCCGATCGAGTGGCAGGACACCCCCTTTGAGCGGATGACGCCCTTTTCCTGATACTGGCTGACGACGTCCATCACGCCGCGCATCGATGCCGGCCACTTCGGATCCTCCAGACAATGCAGGAGCAGAATGTCGATCACGTCTGTCCCCAGTTCGCGCTGAAAACGCGCAATGTCGGCGCGCATGGCCGCGGGGGTGGCCGCCCGGCTCTTCGTGAGGATCGTGATCTTGTCGCGCGGGATGCCGAGCTGGAGCGCTCTCGCCAGGTGCGGGTGGGAGCCGTATTGGTCGGCGGAATCCCACGAGGTGATCCCCAGGCGGAATGCGTCCAGAAGGTAGTTCGCAAGCCCGTCGAGGCCGAGCTTCCGGGTCTGGTTCGAGCTTCCCCTCCATCCGCTCGACCCCGTTCCCAAAAACAGCCGGGTCGCGTGGATGCGGCGCGGACCGAGCACCACGGGATCGGTGGCATGGAACCCTGCGGCCGCACCGCCCGAGGATCCCGCCGCCGATACGCGCGACAGGCCGGCGGCCACCACTGTGCCGAGCACCTGCCGGATAAAGACCCGTCTTCTCATGCCAACTACTTCCGTGGCGATGGGCGTGCTGTCAAATAGTTGAATGCCCGGTCGGAAAATCCCGGCAGCGGCTCGTGGCCGAAATCGGGGTAAATCACGACGTCCTTCTCCGAGGTGATCGCGTTGTAGACGGCAAACTGCGTGGAGGGCGGGCAGATATTATCCATCAGAGTGATCGCCATCAGCACGCGCGCAGTGATGCGGGGGGCGAGGTGGTGGATGTCGATGTAGCCGAGCTTGGTGAAGACTTCGTCCTCGCGCTCGTGCAACGGGTCGAACAGGCGCATGTAGGCGCGCAGCTCCGCATAGGCGTCCTTCGCAAGGTCCATCTCCCAGACGCGCTTGTAATCCGAGAGGAACGGAAAAATCGAAACGCACCGGCGGATCCGGGGCTCAAGCGCGGCGCAAGCGATCGCGAGGGCGCCGCCCTGCGAGCCGCCCATGCAGCAGAGGTTCTCCGGGTCCACCATTTCAATACCTGAAACCACGCGGGCCAGTTGCACGGTATCAAGAAAAATCTGTCGGAAGAGCAGCTTGTCCGGTGGCCCGTCCAGCCCGCGGATGATGTGCCCGGTGTGGGTGTTCCCGCGCACAGCCCCCACGTCTTCGCTGCGTCCGCCCTGGCCGCGGCAGTCCATCGCAGCGACGGCAATCCCCTGCCCGACATACGGAAGCTTGTCCTGCCAGTCCCCGCTGTGCCCGGCATAGCCGTGAAACATCAGCAGGGCCGGACAGGTTTTCACTGGCCGGGAAGGACGCAGAAATTTCGCGTAGATCCTCGCGCCGCCGACGCCGGTGAAAAACAGGTCGAACATCTCGGCGCCGTCTGCCAGAAGAACCCGGGAGGGAACCAGCTCGGGGGCTGGATCGGTCGCATCCAGCTCGGCCAGCGCGCGCGTCCAGAACGCATCAAAATCCGCCGGCCGCGGGTTGATCCCCCGGTAGGACCGCAATTCGGCCAGCGGCTTGTCCAGGACAGGCATCGCTCGAAACCTATGGGAACATCCGCAGGATCGCCTGGGGATAAACGCCGAGAATCAGGATCAGCGCAGAGAGGCAGATGATCGCCACGCGCGATGGCGCGGAGACAACGATTTCTGGCGCATCCTCGGGCGGGGCCTGCCAATACATGGCCCGGACGACCTTGAGATAATAGTAGAATCCGCAGGCAACCGTGACGACGCCGATCACCACCAGAACATAATTCTGCTGGTCCATCGCGGCCTCGAAGATGAAGAATTTTCCAAGAAACCCGGCCGTGAACGGGATTCCGGCCAGCGAAAGCATCGAGAGCAGGAGCGCCAGCGCGAGACCGGGCGAACGGCGGCCAAGGCCGTTGAAATGCGAGATCTCATCGCCGCCGGACGCCTTGGCAACAGGAACCAGAACCAGGAATGCGAGGAACGTCATGAGCAGATAACCAAACAGATAGAACACGATGGCCCGGCCGGCCATGAACGCGCCGAGGGAGGCCACGCCAACCAGCAGATACCCGGCGTGCGCGATGCTCGAATAACCGAGCAGTCGCTTGAAATTCGTTTGAGGGATTGCCGCCAGATTGCCGTAGAGAAGCGTCAGGACCGCCAGGAGCGAGAGGACCGGGAAGAGCTTGGCCTGGAGGGCCGGCACAGCGAGCAGGGGCTCAAGCACACGAAGCAGCACGACAAACCCAGCCGCCTTCGAGGCCACCGAGAGATATGCGGTGACCGGCGTCGGCGCACCCTGGTAGACGTCGGGCACCCAGAACTGGAACGGGGCGGCCGCAATTTTAAACCCGAGGGCGACAAGGACCAGACCGATTCCGAAGAGAAGTCCGGTCGAAATGGGGATCCGTTGCAAAACCTCGCCGATCTGCATCAGTCCGGTCTGCCCGGTCATGCCGAAAATCCAGGTGATTCCGTAAACGAGAAATCCGGTCGAGAGCGCGCCGAGGATCAGATATTTCGTGCCGGCCTCGAGGCTGGCCACGCTCCGCCGCATATAGGCCACCTGAATGTAAATGGATATCGTCACCAGCTCGAGCGCGCAGAAAATCATGATGAAGTCGGCCGCGCTGGCCATCCACATCAGCCCGGCGCACGTGAAGACCGGCAGAACAAAAAATTCCCCGACCCCGGCCTGCGGGGTCGATCCCGGGATGAAGCGCGCGACCACCGGCGCGTGGTCGATCGCAAGGATCACCGTCAGGATCGTTGCCAAAAGTGCGAAACGCTTGAAAAACATGCCGAGCGTGTCGGTCACGTAAAAGCCGGAAAGCGCAAGGTCGGGCGCTGCAGGCAGTGTGTAGAAGCTCAGAACAAAAACCCCGGCGAGCCCGACAATCGCGCCGTAGGCGAGTGCGGACTTGTCGGTCTTCACCAGAAACGAATCCGCCATGAGCAGGAAAATCCCCAGGCAGACGACACAGATTTCGAGTGCGAGCGGCTGGATCATGGCAGAAGTGCGGGCGTAATGAGCTTCACAAGAAGTTGGGGCACGAATCCGGTCACGAGCATCACGGCAATGAGCACCGTGAGGGCGATCCTCGGCATGCCGATCAGGTCGGGCAGCCCGGACCAGCGCTCGTTTTGCGTGCCCAGGAAAATCTTCCGGTAGGCGCGGAGCATATAGACCGCAGAGATGACGACCCCCCAGACCGCGCAGATGGTGGCGATCTGGTAGCTGTTGAGAGCGAAGATCTCATGCCCGCCGGCCACACTCATCAGCGACTTGCCGCCGCTGAATGCACCGAAAAATACCAGAAGCTCGCCGGCAAACCCGACAAACCCGGGAAGGCCGATCGCCGCCATCGCCGCAAACCCGAAAAACAGCCCGAACGCGGGCATCGTCCTAGCAAGACCGCCGAGCTCGGCAAAATCGAGCGTGCCGGTGCGGGCCCGGAGCTCGCCGCTGAGCGCGAAGAGCGCTGCGATCGAGAGCCCGTGCGCGAAGAGCATCATCGAGGCGCCGGTCAGGCTCACCGTGTTGAGGGCCGCAAACCCGAGGAAGATGTAGCCCATGTGCATCACGCTCGAATACCCGAGCATCCAGTCGAGCTTCCGCTGGGCGATCGTCACATAGCCGATGTAGAGGATATTCCCCACAAGCAGGATGAGCAGGACGTTGGAAAATTCCCTCACCGCATCCGGTAGGATCGGGGCCGCGATGCGGATGAGGCCGTAGAGGCCGAACTTCTTCAGAACGCCGGCATGCAGCATGGCGGCCGGCGCCGGCGCGCTCGCGTAGGCCTGCGGCGCCCATGTGTGGAACGGGAACAGCGAGACAAGGATGCCGAACCCGATGAGTAGCAGCAGATAGACCCACGAGGCGTCGGTGATCAGCCCGGCCTCGGCCAGCCGCGTGATCTTCACGAGATCAAATGTCCGGTTGCCCTCGGGCTGCACGAGGTAGAGGCCAATGAGCCCGAGCATCAGGACGAAGCTGCCGAGCGCAAGGTAGATCGTCGCCTTCCAGGCGGCGGTCTGACGGTCGCCGGATCCCCAGATGCCGATGAGCAGGAATGTCGGGATAAGCGCCAGCTCGTGAAACATGTAGAAGAAAAACAGATCCACCGAAGCGAACGCCCCGATCACGCCGGCCGAGATGAACATCAGGCACGCGTAGAACCACTGCGGGTTCTTCTCGGGCGTACGCGCGACGGCCACCGCAGCCACGGTGACGAGCGTCGAGAGCGCCAGCATCACAAGGCTCAACCCGTCCGCGCCGAGCGTGAAGCTGATCCCGAGCTGCGGCACGACCGGAACCGAGGACCAGAACTGGTAGCCGGTTCCCCCCAGCTTCGGATAGGCCGCCAGCAGGATGCAGACGAAAAGCAGGCTCACCGATGAGCCGAGCAGCGCCGTGAACTTGGCATTCGATCCCGCCATGATAAAGGCCGCCGCAATCAGCGGGACGACGATCAGGAAGAGCAGCGGACTCTGTGACAGAAGCGGGTTCATCGGAAAATAAGGAGGTAGAGGAGTCCGACGACACCGGCTCCAAAGAAGAATGAGTAGGCCTGAAGGTTGCCGATCTGCAGGAATCGCAACACGAACCCGCACGCCCACGTCGCCTTGCTCGGAATCTGAACGACGATCACATCGACGACCCAGCGGTCGGCCCACGAGAGCGCCAGCGCGCCGGCATCCTGGATGTTTTTCACGCCCCAGTTGTAGACGTCATCGATATAGAGCCGGTTGGCGAAAAGCGGGATGGAGACCGGATCCTTTTCGGGCTTCCGGAAATAGAGAAGGAAGGCCCCGGCAACGCCGGCCACAAACAGCGCCAGCAGGATGAAATGCAGGATGTGAGGAACGTGCTTGGGCTCCTCGACATGAAAGAAAATGTCCTGGATGAACGGCCAGCCGGCGATCGCCGAAGGGATGGCCAGACAGATCAGCGGGAGGATCATCACGAGCGGCGACTCGTGGGCTTTCTGCGCATGCCCACCGCGGGGCGCCCCGAAGAAGACGACGAAGATCAGCCGGAATGTGTAGAACGCGGTAAGCCCGGCGGTGAGAACCGAGATCCAGCCAAGGAGCGGCTGGTTCTGGACCGCCCACCCGATGATCAGGTCCTTGCTGAAGTATCCGCTGAAGCCGGGACATCCGGACAGCGCCAGCGCTCCGATAAACATCGCCAGAAACGTGATCGGCATCTTGTTTTTCAGCCCGCCCATCTTCCAGATGTCCTGCTCGTGGTGCATTCCGACGATCACCGAGCCGGCGCAGAGGAACAGGAGGCACTTGAAGCAGGCGTGCGTGAAGAGGTGGAACATCGGGATGTCGGCGACCGGCGCCACGCCGATCCCGAGAACCATGTAGCCGAGCTGCGAGATCGTCGAGTAGGCCAGGATCCGCTTGATGTCGTTCTGCTGGGTCGCCATCAGAGCGGCGGCAAAGCACGTCAGCCCACCGATCCACGCGATTACGGTCAAGGCGTTCGGCGTGGCCTCAAGGATCGGAAAAATCCGGGCGAGCATGTAGACGCCGGCGGCGACCATCGTCGCGGCATGCAGCAGTGAGCTGACAGGCGTCGGGCCCTCCATCGAGTTCGGAAGCCAGACGTGCAGCGGGAGCTGAGCGGACTTGCCGATCGTCCCGCAGAAGACAAGCACGCAGGCGACGGTCAGGTAAATCGGAGCGCCCTTCAGGAGCGGGATCTTGTCGGTGAGCTCCGTGAAAACCACCGTGCCGGTCGCCAGCCACAGGAAGAGGATGCCGAGAAGAAACCCGAAGTCGCCGATGCGGTTCACGATGAACGCCTGCTTGCCGGCATCGGCCGCCGAGTCCCTTGAATAGTAGTGCCCGATCAGGATGTAGGAACTCACGCCGACCAGCTCCCAGAAGATGAACATCATCACGAAGTTGTCGGCGAGGACGATGCCGAGCATCGAGAAAAGGAAGAGTGCAAGCCCGGCGAAGTAGCGCCAGTAGCCTTCCTCGGTCTTCATGTAGCCGAGCGAATACGTGAACACCAGCGTCGCGATCGTCGTCACCACCACGAGCATCACCTTGCTGAGATGATCGACCGTCATCCCGAATGGCACGCGGAGCGCATCCCCGAAATCCAGCCAGTAGAAGCGGACCGGCCCGGCCGGGTCCGGCTGAAGGAAAAGCCACCAGCTCAGCACACATCCAACGAGCGCCGACGCGATCGCGAGCGTGGCGCTCAGCGGCTTCGAAAGCCTCCCGAAGAACAGGATCAGGGCGGCCGCGACGAGCGGCGTGAAAAGGATAATCCAAGGAGCGGTGATCGTGCTCATCAAAACTTCAGTGTGTCGAGGTCCTCGACGTGCGTGGTTTGCTTGGCGCGGTAGAGTGCGACGATGATCGCCAGACCGACCGCCACCTCGGCCGCGGCCACCGTGATGATAAAGAACACCAGCACCTGAGCGTTGTAGTTCGGCAGGCCGTTCTCCATATGAAACCTCGAAAACGCAACCAGCGAGAGGTTCGCCGCGTTGAGCATCAGCTCAAGCCCCATAAAAATGATCAGGATATTCCGCCGCAGGAGCACCCCTGCCAGCCCGATCGCAAAGAGCAGGCCGCTGGCGAGCAGATAATTCGCGAGTGTGGTCATTTGAGTTCCTTCCGGCTGAGGACAACCACACCGACCGTGGCCACCAGGAGCAGGACGCCGATGATCTGGAATGGCAGGTTGAAGGAGCGGAACAGCGTGAACCCCACAGCCGCCACGTCGTTGACCTGCGGGTTCGCCAGCGCCGGCTTCACCATGTGCAGCGCCGGGTCGGAGCCGAGCGCCTTCACAAGAACGGCAACAAATCCACCCACCACCAGCCCGCCGCCGGCCCACGCCAGCAGGTTCACCGGCCGGCGCGCCTCCGCGCGCAGGTCGAGCAGCATGATGATGAAAAGAAACAACACCATCACCGCGCCCGCATATACCATCACCTGCACAACCGCGATGAAGAACGCGTCCAGCGTCACGAAAACCGCCGCCAGCGCCACAAACGACATCACCAGGCTCATTGCGCTCGAGATCGGGCTCCGGAAAAAGACCACCCCGAGGCCGAACAACAGCATGAGAGCGGCGAATACCCAGAAAAGTGCAAGCTGCATGAATGAATGTTTGGTTAAAGCGTCGGGATTTTAATCAGCCGGATGCCGGATCGGCTACTTTTTTTCGTTCCACTTGTTGACGAGGCCGTTCATCACCCCTCCGAGCTCATAGAGCTTGGCCTTGTCGTGGTTCATTTCGGCGCGGGTCAGTCCTGTGATCGAGTAGTCCTTCCGAAGGAAGATCGCCTGCTCCGGGCAGACCTCCTGGCAGAGCCCGCAGTAGATGCAGCGGATCATGTCGATGTCGAATTCTCCCGGGCGCTTCTCGACTTTCCCCCACCGCTCGTCGGGCGGGATCTGCTCGGGCTTGATCGTGATCGCCCGCGGCGGGCAGATGAATTCGCAGAGCTGGCAGGCCACGCAGCGCTCTCGGCCCCACTCGTCTTTCACCAGCGTCGGTGCCCCGCGATACCACTCGGGAAGGCTCTCATCCCACTTCTGCTCGGGATACTGCATCGTCACCTTTGTCCGGCCGAGCAGACGGTTCACAATGTGCCGGAACGTGATCGTCAACCCGGCCAGGATGGCAGGAAGGTAGATCCATTCCGCAAAATTGAGTTTCGGTCGTTTGACAGCGATAGCCATAGGAATGCAGGTTTCGTAACAAGGTTCGCCCGCTCTGACAACTGCGGACTCAAAAATCTCCGGGGCCCGGAATCCGTTCAGCGGACGGAAAGCGTCTTGCGCAGCTTTTCCGCCACCGGCTGCGGCACAAACGGACTCACGTCCCCCCCGAGGCGGGCCACCTCCTTCACGATGCGCGAGCTCAGATACGTGTAATCTTCCTTGGGCGTCAGAAAGACCGTTTCCAGCCGGGCTTCAAGCTTCCGGTTCATGAGCGCCATCTGAAATTCAAATTCGAAGTCCGACACCGCCCGCAGTCCGCGGATGACTGTGAAGACGCCCTGCGTCTGGGCAAACTCCACGAGCAGTCCGTCGAGCGGGACGATCTCGATCGAGGGAATCGCGGATACGCTGGCCCGCAGCATCTCAATGCGCTCGGCGACTGAGAAAAGCGGACCCTTTCCCTCGCTGGTGGCAACGGCAACGATGACCGATCCGAAGAGGTGCGATGCACGCTCGATGACGTCGAGATGCCCGAAGGTGACCGGATCAAAACTCCCGGGATAGATGGCTTGGCTTTGGCTCACCCGCCACGTCGTATCACCCCCCGCCCCTGCCGGCAAGCGCGACGCCGACAGGAAATCTCCTCAAAAAGCCGCTTCCCCGCAGGTCCCGGGCATCTTATGCTCCGCGCCATGCCTCAATCCCGCGAGGAGCATTTTTGGAAAAGCCGGGCCCGCAGGGTTTGCCTCGAACATAATGCCGCCATCTGGCTGGCCGGCTGGCTTCCGGTCTGCCTCGCTGCCGCTGTCGCCGCCACTATCGCGATCCTCCTCCTGCGACGGCAGGACGCCCGGCTCGAGCCCGTGTGGTTCTCCCTGGCGGTAGTTCTGGCCGCGGGGGCGGTCGGAAGCGCGTGGGCGCGGAGGAGAGAGTTTTTCAAGGTGTCCGACGGTCTGGTCCGGCTGGAGGCCACCCTCCGACTCAACAACCGCCTCACCGCCGCCGCGGCGGGCGTGGGGGCATGGCCGCAACCCTCTCCCGCAGCGGGTGGTCATTGGCGTTGGCGGGTTGGACGCGTGATCGCCCAGCTCGCAGGTGCCGCCGCGCTTGTCTACCTCGCGACCGCGATCCCTCTCCCCGGTGCCGCCGCGCCTGTGCCCGGTCCGCTTGCGCCGCTGGCCGCATGGACCGAGGTCGAGACCTGGATCGACGCTCTCAAGAAGGACGACCTCGTCCAGCCTGACAGCCTCGAAAATCTCCGCGAACAGCTCGAGGCCCTGCGGCGGCAGGATCCGGATTCCTGGTATGACCACGCCAGCCTCGAGGCCGGCGACAACCTTCACGCGGAAACCGAGCGGGCGATCCGCGAACTGCAGCAAAACCTCCAGTCCGCTGCCGACCAGGCCTCGAAGCTCCTCGCTTCCAGCGACCAACGGATGTCCGACCGCGAGCTTCAGACGATGAGCCAGGAACTCGCCGGCGCATTGCAAAACATGGCTTCCGGCCGCCTCCCGCTGAACCCCGAACTCCTTAAAAAACTCCAGCAAATGGATCCCAAGGCGCTCAAGTCGATGTCCCCGGAACAGCTCGCCCGCCTCCAGCAACAGCTCCAACAGAGTAGCGGCACCTGCAAACAATGCCTCGGCGAGGGACAGGACGCCGAAATGATGTCCCTGCAACAGGGGCGCCCCGGCGACAAAACCCGAACCGGCAAAGGTGGCCCCGGTGGCGGTGGCGGCCCCGCCCCGCTCACGGCCAAGGATGCCACCGAACTCCACTCGACCTCCACCGACACCGTCAGCAATGACGACGTCTCCCGAGCGCTCCCCGGCGAGGTCGTCGCCCTCAGCGCTGGAGAACACAAAACCGATAAAAATGCCGCCCCCTCAACTTCTGGCGGACAAATCACCGCCCCAGGTCAGGGCGGTCAGGCAGCTTGGAAAGACTCGCTCACCCCGCAGGAACGCGAAACCATCGCCAAATTTTTCCAGTAACCCCCCCCTGCACTACTTCGGACTACGCGACAATTAAAAGTGCGATCGCACCATTAATTGTCGCGAGGAGGGTTGGCAAGTACCGCGGCACGCCGGAGGCAGGCGATACGTTTGTTCCATGTGATTTCCCCTTGATAGTCCCTGGGGCAGAGAGATCTCGGGAGCAGGGGGTCCAGCAGCATGCAGCGCGACCAGCTGCGCATTTCGTCCTGCCCCCATTCCAGAAGCTTCTCGCGGAAAAGCTTGGTGCTACCGCTTGGAAGGGCGGCGAGGAGTTTCTGATGGGCCTCATAGGCCTTGTTGATTCTTTCGAAGTCCCAGGCGCTGGTGACCAGGGCTTCAGTCGACTCTCCACCGCATGGAGTTCCTTCAAAGAACGTCATAACTCCGGGAGTCGGGGCAATTTGTTTTAACGCATCTCCGACCGCCTCCAGCGGATCGGGAGTAATCCATGCGCTTTTCTGAAGCCCGCCGAAGTGAGCCGCTTTGAGTTGCTTGCGGAATTCGTTTCGCAGGAGCCGTGCCTCTTCCGGAAGATCAAAGAAGACAATACGCCATTTTCCGTCCCACCAGCGATTCCAGCGCTCCTCCGGTTCCCTGCCGCCAAGGGCTTTGATAAAGCCCTTTTTCGTCAGACGGACAACCCGCGCGGTTCCACCTTGCTCCCGGTGGGTTTCAAGGAATCCATCCGCCTCCAGACGCTGCACCTGCCGGACTAACCCGGATCGGTAGGCCCATTCTTCAAAGGAGCCACATAAATTCCTCCACGAAGGGCGGAGCAGCGTATCCGCCACCCAAAGGCACTGGTATAAAAACAATTCCGTTTTCGCTCTCATGGCCGAAAATTTCCAAATTGATACTACCAATAGTTTATGCGATCGCACAATTTAATGTCGCCAAATAAGGAGGTGACGGCGGGGATTTCGGGGTGTTGAGGGGGTCGGGGTCGTTCGTGCGCGCGACAGTTTGGGCAGGGGGCGGCTGAAAATCTTGCTTTCCGTAGGGCATGAATCCAAAACATGCCTGCGGGGCGGGCTGCCGTGCGCCACTATTCGACTGATTGCAACTTTCCACTTTCATGACACCACTCACCGAGTCCGATCTTGCACCCGCCGCCGAAAAATTGGGCCGTTTGCGCGCTGCGCTGGAGAGCGTGCTCTTCGGTCAGGAAACGCTGATCGAACTCGTGATTGTCGGGCTTCTTTCCCGCGGGCATCTGCTGCTGGAAGGGCTGCCGGGGCTGGGAAAAACCGAACTCGTCAAGGGCCTGGCGCGTTGTCTGTCGCTGGAGGCGAAGCGCGTGCAGTTCACGCCGGACCTTCTTCCCGGCGATATCACCGGCAACCCGGTCCTGCAGGACATTGACGGGAAGCGGCAGTTTGTCTTCCAGCCCGGTCCGCTCTTTGCGAACCTTGTTCTGGCCGACGAGATCAACCGGGCCTCGCCGAAAACCCAGTCCGCGCTTCTCGAGGCGATGCAGGAGCGACGGGTGACGGTGCTCGGGCAGACGCACCCGCTGCCGGATCCGTTTTTCGTGCTTGCGACACAGAACCCGATTGAGCTGGAGGGAACGTATCCTCTGCCGGAGGCGCAGCTCGACCGGTTTCTTTTCAAGCTGGATGTCCGTCCGGCTGGGGTGGACGTCCTGGAGCGCATTGTCCGCAACCGCGAGATCGGCGAGGAGCCGGCCGTCCCAGCCGTGCTGGATGGAGCGGAGCTGCGGGGGATTTCC
>Ga0209398_1000096_pt1 | contig 68012 bp, 61 predicted proteins | sample AshMeaBigSpring_FD_184125 | JGI IMG/M metagenome (GOLD analysis project Ga0209398, IMG submission 184125) | Groundwater microbial communities from Big Spring, Nevada to study Microbial Dark Matter (Phase II) - Ash Meadows Big Spring (SPAdes)... | ecosystem: Environmental > Aquatic > Deep...
TGGACTACCGCACCGATGCCCTTTCGTCGCAGTTCGTGTTCAACAACCCGAACCAGAAGGGTGCTTGCGGCTGCGGCGAGAGCGTCAACCTGACGCCTGCCACCGCCAAGTCGGCCGATGGCTGACGCCGCGCAGCGCGCTCCATCCGGCTGGCAGGATGACGTGCGCCGGTTCTGGTTCGGCGAGCTGCAACCAAGTGCGTGGTTCAGGCGCGATCCCGAGCTCGATCGGCGCATCTCAGGGCGCTTTACCGGACTGCATGCCGCACTCGCCGAGACGCCGGCCGCCGCGCTCGCCGCGGACGCGCCGACCGCGCTCGCGGCGATCGTCGTGCTCGATCAGTTTTCCCGCAACATGTTCCGCCGCTCGCCGCGCGCTTTCGCCAGCGATGCGCTCGCCCGCGAGGTCGCCCGCCTCGCCCTCGCCGCCCGCCTCGATGAAAGCCTGTCCGGACCCGAGCGGCTTTTCGTATACCTGCCCTTCGAGCACAGCGAGGACATGGCCGACCAGGACCGCTCGGTCGCGCTGATCTCGGCGCTCGGGGACGCCGGGTATACGCGCTATGCGGTTGCCCATCGCGACATCGTCGCCCGGTTCGGCCGCTTCCCCCACCGCAATGGCGTGCTCGGCCGCGCCTCGACGCCCGCCGAGGAGGCCTTTCTCGCAGGGCCCGGCAGCAGCTTTTGAGCCGCTCTTAACGATCGCGCGGGATCGTCGTGCTACACTGCGGCCCCTGACCAGCCGATCTTTGGTAAACCGCGTGCACGGCAAGCGTATCCTGTTGATCATCGGCGGCGGCATCGCCGCCTACAAGTGCCTCGACCTCATTCGCCGGCTGGGCGAGCGCGGCGTCAGGGTGCGCGCGGTGATGACGCGCGCCGCGCAACATTTCGTCACGCCGCTCGCAGTCGGCGCGCTCACCGGCGACCGCGTCCTCACCGATCTCTTCGATCTCGACGAGGAGCGCGAGATCGGCCACATCCGGCTGTCGCGCGAGGCGGACCTCGTGGTCGTCGCGCCGGCGACCGCCGACCTCCTCGCGCGAATGGCCGGCGGCCACGCCGACGACCTCGCGACCGCGACGCTGCTCGCGACCGACAAGCCGGTGCTCGCCGCGCCCGCCATGAACCCGCGCATGTGGACCCATCCGGCGACACGCCGCAACGTCGCGCAACTCGCCGTGGACGGCGTCGCCTTCGTCGGGCCAAACGTCGGCGAGATGGCGGAGCGGGGCGAAGCGGGCGCGGGCCGCATGGCCGAGCCCATGGAAATTCTTGCGGCGATCGAGCGCCAGCTCGCGCGCGAGGGTCTGCCGCTCTCGGGCCGGCACGTCCTGGTGACGAGCGGGCCGACGCACGAGCCGATCGACCCCGTGCGCTACATTGCCAACCGCTCGTCGGGCAAGCAGGGCCACGCCATCGCGGCGGCGGCGGCGCGGCTCGGCGCGCGCGTGACGCTCGTCTCAGGCCCAGTCGCCGTCGCCGATCCACCGGACGTAAAGGTCGTGCGCGTCGAGACCGCGAACGAGATGCTGGATGGCGTGCGCCGTGCGCTCCCCGCCGACGTCGGCATCTTCGCCGCGGCGGTCGCCGATTGGCACGTCGCCAACCGCGCCGCCGAGAAGATCAAGAAGGGTGCGTCAGGCGGCGCGCCGGCGCTGTCGTTCGCCGAGAACCCGGACATCCTGCGCACGATTTCGGCGCGCGGCGCGCAGCGGCCCGAGCTCGTGATCGGCTTTGCCGCCGAGACCGAGCACGTCGTCGAGCATGCGCGCAAGAAGCGCAAGGCCAAGGGCTGCGACTGGATCGTCGCCAACGACGTCTCGCCCAGAAGCGGCGTGATGGGCGGCGATCGCAACACCGTGCACATCGTCAGCGCCGAGGGTGTCGATTCCTGGCCCGAGCTCGGCAAGGGCGAGGTTGCCGAACGGCTGATGGCTCGCGTCGCCGCCCATCTTGCAGGCGCGACCGAAGTGTGAGTCGAGGGCGGATCGAGCCCTCAGCGCACCATCCAGTAGAGCAGGTCGTGGAGCGGCGAGGGGCCGGGCATCAGGTCGATGCCGAGCGCCGACTTCGCGAGATAGAGCGGCGGCACCGCGAGCACGACCAGCGTCGTCGCAAACAGCGCGTTGAAAAGGCGGCGGCGGCGATCGGCGATGGGCCAGGTGGCGGCTCTGGCGACGGCACGTTGCGGCGCGCGGCGGACGGCGTATTGCATAGTGGCCCCCTGGCTTGCGCCCGCCGGATCGCGCATCGATCCGAACCGGCCGGCTGCGACGCGGATAAGCACCATCCGTGCCAGGCACCGTGCGTCAACGTCTGATTAACCTGCTATTCGCCGAGCGCCGCGACATCGGTCCGCCGGCTCGTCGGCGCGCGGCTGACCGTGCAAGGCTCGCTGGTCGGCGTCCACGACGTATTGTTCTGGAGCAGCTCGCACCGGGTCATGACCGTGCCGACGTGGGTGCTCATGCACACCGTCTGGCCGATCTTGAAGTCGACGCCACGGAAGACGCAGCGGCAGGGGATCGGCAAGCCGGTATCACCGGCGATGGTGCGGCCGTCAGGCAGGTAGGGCGAGCTGCCCTCGGGAATCGGCGCGGTCAGAAGGCTATCGCCGAGGTGGCGGTGCTCGGGGGGCGATGGGCCGACCTGTTGGCCGGCGAGATAGGACGCGGTCGCTCCAAGCATGAGGAGGGCCGAAATGGCGACCAGCAATTGATGTCGGGTTATCCCATTACGAGAATTTTAGCACTGTTCGTCCCGGCTGGAAAGAGGGGGCGAGGCCATGTGGAGGAGGGCTACAGCCAGCCGGCCGGACCGGCTGGACAGGCGGGATACCGCGCCGTCTAGTCGGGTCTGCGACCCACCCGCCGATTCGCGAGCTCCCAGATGTCCCTGATCTCGACCGCCGGCCCGCTGGCCTACCTCGCGCCGATTGCGCTCCTGCTCGCCTCGAACGTGTTCATGACCATCGCCTGGTACGGCCACCTCAAATTCAAGGCGACTCCGCTGGTGGCGGTCGTGCTCGCGTCCTGGGGCATCGCGCTGATCGAGTACTGCCTCGCGGTTCCGGCGAACCGCTATGGCCACGCCGTCTATTCCGCAGCCGAGCTGAAGACAATCCAGGAGGTGATCACGCTCGTCGTCTTCACCGGGTTCGCGGTGCTGTATCTCGAGGAGCCGCTCGGCTGGAACCACGCCATCGGCTTCACGTTGATCGCCACCGGCGCGGCCTTCGTCTTCTCGGCGCGAGCCTGAGAGGGCCGCGCCGATGGAGGCGACTGCCATGCTCGTGCTCGCGACCGCCACGCTCGTCGGCGCGGCGGTGCAGGCGGCGGTCGGCTTCGGTTTCGCCATCATCGCGGCACCTGCATTTCTATTTGCGATGAACTCGACGGCCGCAATCCAGGTTCTGGTCGCGATCCACATCGTGCAGGGCGCCATGCTCGTGCCGCGGCTCTGGCGCCAGGCGCCGGCGCCGATCGTGCGTGCGCTCATCGCCGGCAGCCTGATCGGCCTGCCGCTCGGCCTCCTCGCGCTGAGCCGAATCGATCTCGCGACGTTGAAGCTCGTGCTCGGCCTCGCGGTGCTGGGGTTCGCCGTGCTGCTCATCGCGCGCGAGGCGGGATGGCTTGGACGGACCGCGACCGGCGCCGTGCCGGAAACCACGCACCCGCCCATCGTAACGGGCCTCGTCGGCGTGGCGTCCGGTGCGCTCACCTCCCTGCTCGTCATGCCGGGGCCGCCGCTCATCGTCTATCTCGCCGGCCGGCCGCTGCCGAAGGCGGAGAGCCGCGCGGTCTCGCTGACGTTCTTCGCCTTCTGCTACGTCGCGGCGACTGTGATGCAGGCCCTGATCATCGGCATCGACGCCGCCACCTGGCGGACGATCGCCTGGCTTTCGCCGGTCGTTGCGATCGGGACGTTGCTCGGCTCCGCGCTCGCCGACCGGCTGGACGAGGCAGGCTTCCGCCGTGCCCTCCTGGCCCTGCTCGTTGCCGCCGGCATCTTGGCGCTGTATTCGGCATGGTAGGCTCACCGGGAAGGAGCCAGCATGGAGCATGTCCTACGCCTGTTCGTCGGCCCGGTGCCGGCGCTTGCGGCGCTCGCCGGCGGTGCGCCGGACGCGCGCATCTACGAGCTGACGGCCGCGAGCGACCTGCTTGTGCTGCTGCTCGACGATGGCCTGCACGAGGCGTTGCATGCGGCCTACGGCACCGGCGAATGGCTCGAAAGCGGACCGCGGCTGACGACGCGCGACCTCGCCGCCGGCGCGGCAGCCTCGCGCGGCGCAGGGCTCGCCTACGTCGAGATTGAGGCCGGCGACGGGGAGGGTCGGCAGAGCGCGGTCGTGTGGATCGATGGCGCGCTCGCCATGCATCCGGTCACCATGTCGGTCCGCGAGCGGCGCGCCCGCGCGCCGGCGTTCTGGCCGGTCAATGCAGCGCTGCGGGCGTTGGGCGTCAAGGCGCTCGGCGGGGTGGACGAACTCTCCACCTTCGGCCTCGCCGGGCTCCGGGACGCGAGCGATCTCGAGGCGGCCGGCCGCTCGGTCGGGTGGCGGAGCTGAACGGGCGGGTCAGAGCGCGCGCTGCGGCTTGGGTGCGGTCGGCATCGGCTCGGCCTCGTCGGTTTCGACGATGAAGCGGATCGTCCGCTGCGCGCCGTCGCCGGTCGTGCGCGCGGTGACGATCTCGATTCTGGGTCCCGCCATGGTCCGCGCGCGGAGCGGGTCACCGGTCAGCGGGCGGACGTCGACGACGACGAGCTCGATCATGCGGCCGTCCGAGCCTCGCAGGCTGATGCGGTCGCCAAGCGCTACCGGTTGGATGAGCCCGGCGGCGGCGTCCGGCTCGTGCCGGCTCAGCCACAAGCCTTCCCGGTCCGCCCGGTCGACCGCTGCGGCGGCGCCGACAGCCGGCCGCTCGCCGAGCGCGGTCTCGAACGACCTCGTCAGCAAGGCCTCGGGCTTGAGGGCCATGGCGGTCGTGATCAGCGCGAGAAGTGCGCCGCTCGCGGCAAGTGTGGAGGTGCGCATGCGATCTGGTCCTGTCGAGGGCGGTCGAATCATCTGGAGCCCAGTCGCTGCGAGATATAGGGGTGGAGGAGAGAAATTGCGACTCTCGGGGGAGAGTCTATCCTCTCCTCCACGCACCTGACCGCGGGGAGGCGTACGCGCGGCGCAGGTGTCTCAAGAGCCCGAGGTTGAAGGCGGTCATCGTCGCGAAGGCGAGGCCGAGCACGGCGAGGCTGAGCGGGCGGGCCTGTGTCGCGGGGGCAAAAAGCTCCGCCCAGACCTTGCGGGTCCATGGCTCGAAGGCCGGCAGCGCGGCCGCCGGATCTCCGAAGGCGGTCAAGGGGAAGCTCGATGCCGGCGCAGTCGTGATTTCGAGGAAGGCGACGCCGGCGAGGAAGAGCGCAAATCCGAGCAGGAAATCGCGGGCGAAGCGGAGGAAGCCGTATTGCCAGTGAGGGCTCGTCGTCATCTCGGGCGTGCCTCGTTGCTCAAGTTCGTTGGTCTTGGGTTTCATGTTCGACGCGATCCATGCCGGCGACTTCGCCATGAGTCTTTGGCGCGCGTAGGTCGGGAATGTGGCACGCGCCGCCGCAACGTGTGTCAAATTCAAGTGAGGACGCGGCTGTGGCGCGGTGGCCACCCGGCTCGAGCGGTCCGGCATCGCGGTGGCCGCGCTCTCGCCGCAACGACTATATCGACCGCGTGATGCCGCCATCGACGCGGATGTTCTGGCCGGTGATGTAACCGGCGTCGTCGGAGAGCAGGAAGGCCGCGGTCTTGGCGATCTCGGCGACGCGTCCGTAACGGCGCATCGGGATACGCGCTTTCAGCTCCGGCCGCTCCGGCAGGCTGTCGATGAACCCCGGCAGCAGGTTGTTCATGCGGATGCCGTCGGCGGCATGCTTGTCGGCGTAGAGCTTGGCGAAGGCGCCGAGGCCGGCGCGCAGCGTGCAGGAGACGGGGAAGATGTTGTCGGGCTCGAAGGCGGCAAAGGTCGAGATGTTGACGAAGGCGCCTTTCCTTTGGCGCTGCATGACCGGCGTCACGAGGCGGGCGATGCGCACGTCGTTCAGGATGATCAGGTCGAGGCCCTTCGCCCAGTCGGCGTCGGGGATGTCGAGCAGGTTGCCTTTCGGCGGATGGCCGGTGGAGATGACGACGCCGTCGATGCGGCCCCACGCCTCGAGCGTGCGGGCGACGAGCCGCTCGAGGTCCTTCGGCTCCGTGACCGAGCCGGTCACGCCGATGCCGCCGAGCTCATTGGCCAGCGTCTCGGCAGCCCCCGAGGGCGACAGCAACGCCACATGCCAGCCCCGGTTCGCGAGCTCCCGGGCGCAGCCGGCGCCCATGCCCCGGCCGGCGCCGGTAAGCAGTGCGACTTGGGGTGTGGTCATGGCGCCTCGTCCTCGGTTCCGGGCAATCCAGGAAAGATTATCGCACCGCGCGGGCGTGCGCCCGCCAAATCAGTGGGTTGGAGAGGACCGCTTGACCGGTCGGGCGCGAGCAAGGGCCGCAGTTTGGTCAAATTGCGCGGCAAGAAGTCCTCGCAGGGTGAGGGGCGAAGCTTGTAATTGTGCGTCGACTCGTGCGCGGTGGGCGGATGCGGCCGCAGTCCGGCCCCGTTGTGCTGCGGCGATACTGGCGCAACGCCCGACCGGGGTCAGGCGCGATAGGCGGATATGGCAATGGCGGATGTCTTGAAAGGCTCGCTCGGCGCGACCAGCGGGGTGTCGTTCTACGAGCTCTTTGCGCAGGCGGGACCGGTCGTCAAGGTCGTCATGATCGGGCTGCTGCTCGCCTCCATCTGGTCGTGGGCGATCATCATCGAGAAGCTGTTCGCGTTCCGCCGCGCGCGCGCCGAGGCCGACAATTTCGAGCAGCTGTTCTGGTCCGGCCAGTCGCTCGAGGAGCTCTACACAGGCCTCTCGCGCGGCCGCACCATCGCGATCGCGGCGCTGTTCGTCGCGGCCATGCGCGAGTGGAAGCGCTCGGTCGAGGGCAACATCCGCGCGCTCGGCGGCATCCAGATGCGCGTCGAAAAGGTGATGGACGTCACCATCAGCCGCGAGATGGAGCGGCTCGACCGGCGGCTGCTGTTTCTCGCGACCGTCGGCTCGACCGCGCCGTTCGTCGGGCTGTTCGGAACCGTATGGGGCATCATGACGAGCTTCCAGGCGATCGCCGCCTCCAAGAACACGAGCCTGGCCGTCGTCGCGCCGGGCATCGCCGAAGCCCTGTTCGCGACCGCGCTCGGGCTGCTTGCCGCCATTCCCGCCGTCGTCTTCTACAACAAGTTCGCCGCCGACAGCGCACGCCTCGGCCAGCGCCTCGAGGCCTTCGCCGACGAGTTCTCCGCGATCGTCTCGCGCCAGATCGACGTGAGGAGCTAGGGCCGAGATGGGCGCGAGCCTCAGGACCGGCAACGGCGGCGGACGCAAGCGGCGCGCCGCGCGCCACGCGCCGATGCACGAGATCAACGTCACGCCGTTCGTCGACGTCATGCTGGTGCTGCTGATCATCTTCATGGTGACCGCGCCGCTGCTGACCGCCGGCGTGCCGCTCGAGCTGCCGTCGGCCAAAGGCAAGCAGCTCGAGATCCAGCAGAAGGAGCCGGTGCTGATCTCCGTCACCAAGGATGGCCGCATCTTCCTCGGCCAGGAGGACAAGACGCCGATGCGGCTCGACGAGCTCGGCCCGAAGCTCAAGGCGGTGGCCCAGGCGCGCGGCGGCTTGGACGAGCCGATCTTCGTGCGCGGCGACAGGGCGGTCGACTATGGCACGGTGGCGCGCGTGATGGCGCGCATCAAGGACGCCGGGTTCCGCAAGCTCTCGCTCGTCACCGAGGTCGAGAGCGGAGGGTGAGGCCCCATGACGTTCGGGCTTCCAGTCTCTGTCCTGCTGCACGCCGCACTGCTCGCCTGGGCGATCTTCGTCGTCACCCGGACGCCGCCGCTGAGACTGCCCGACGAATTTCCCGTCGAGGTCGCGCTGATCTCGATCAAGGACTTCGAGACGCGCCAGAAGAAGGGCGACATCAACGCCAAGCAGTCGGAGACTGCGCCGCAACCGAAGCCCGCCGAGGTGGTCGCGAGGCAGGTAGCGCCGAAGCCGAAGCCGCCGGAGCCGGGCCCTCCGCCACCACCCGCCGCGGCCGAGCCGCCGCCGCCCAAGGACACGATCGCCGAGCAGCTGGCCGCGCTCCCCGAGCCGAAACCCGAGCCGCCACCTCCGCCGGAGAAGGACCCGATCGCGGAAGCGCTCGCGCTCGAGCAGGCGAAGCAGAAGGCGGAGGCTGAGGCGAGGGCGAAAGCCGAGGCGGAGGCTCGCGCCAAGGCCGAGGCGGAAGCCAAGCGCCAGAAGGAGCTCGCGGAGAAGAAGAAGCGCGAGGACGTCGAGAGGAAGCGCCTCAAGGAGCTGGCCGACAAGAAAAAGCGCGAGGACGACGCAAGGAAAGCGTTCGATCCGAACCGGATCGCCAAGGCCATCGAGGGGGCCGAGGACGCCCCGCAGAAAGCCACCATCGACAAGGATCCGACCAAGCGCGGCGCGCCGCCGCCGCCGTCCGATGCGTTGTCGACTGCCAAAGCGAAGGGTCCGGGTGCCGGGACGAAGGACGGCAAGGACAGCCGCCTCAGCGCCCGCGAGGAGGACCTGCTCAAGGGGCTGATCAAGACCGCGCTCGCGCGCTGCTGGCGGGTGCCGGGCGGCGGCAGCGCCGGCGAGACGCCGGTCGTCACCGTCAAATGGTTCCTCCGCCCCGACGGCTCCCTCGATGGCGAGCCGCGCGTCGTCGACCGCATCGCTTCGCCGGCAGCGCAGGCGGCAGCCGATGCCGCGGTGCGCGCGGTCATCGTGTGCGCGCCCTTCAGCCTGCCGCCGGACAAGTACTCGGCCTGGCGGGAGATCACGTGGGAGTTCGATCCGCGGAGCGTGCTGTGAGCGCTGCGCCGGTCAACGTCGAACAGCTCTTGCTCGCCGACGACGGCCTCATACCGAACAATGCCGCGCTGCCGCTGCTCGTCTATCGTCGCGCGGTCGCGGTTGCGGGGATCGATACCGAGGCCACGATCATCGCGGGTCTCGCGGCGAACGGGTGGGGCGGCGCCTGGGTCGACGGCATCTATCCGTTCCACCACTATCACGCGCGCTCGCACGAGGTTCTGGTCTTCGCCCGTGGTGACGCCGACGTGCAGCTCGGCGGGCCGTCCGGCCCGGTGCTCCGGCTCGCGGCGGGCGACGCCGTGCTGATCCCGGCCGGCGTCGGCCACTGCCGCATCGACGCTTCGGCGGACCTTTCGGTGGTCGGCGCCTATCCCGCCGGCCAGGAGGACTGGGACCTGAAGCGGGCGTCGGCGGCCGACCGCGCGCTGGCTCTCACCGAGATCCCGAGCGTCGCCCGGCCCCCGCGCGATCCGATCCGCGGCGGCGGTCCGCCTTGGCCGTGAGGCGTTGCAGCCGTCGAGGCACCTGGAGCCGGGCCGCGACGCCGGCCCCGGTCTGCAGGGTGGACGTACCGAATATGTGCCCGTCGCCCGTCTCGGTCGCTGGCGCAGGAGGCATCGCGTCCCTCCTACCTTGCGCTTGTTCTTCTGCCGCAGGATCGACAGCAGACGTAGAAGGACGAGATGCATGGTAAAAATGCGATGCGCATGTCGCTCGATGTCAGCAGCAGCAGGCCGGCAGCTCCGGCGGACTGTAGTCGGGGCGCCACTTTGCGCCGGTCCGATGACCCGGTGATCGGCTTACTAAGCATGGCGTCGTCGGGTAATCGACACGCAGCCTCGTTCTGGTCTATCGGCAGTCAGCCGACCGAAACACGGACATTCCCCGACATGAGCCTGCCCAACCTTGCCACCGTCAAAATCGCGATCATCGGGCTCGGCTACGTCGGCCTGCCGCTCGCTGCCTACATGGGGCGGTACTTTCCCGTGACCGGCTTCGACATCGACGAGGGGCGGGTCGGCGAGCTCGCGAAAGGTCACGACCGCACCCGCGAGATGAAGGCCGAGGAACTCGCCGCCGCCAAGCATCTCGCGTTCACGAGCGCACCCGGCGACCTCAGGGCCTGCAACTTCTTCATCGTCACGGTTCCAACGCCGATCGACGCCGCCAACCGGCCGGATCTCACCGCACTCGAGAAGGCGAGCGAGACCGTCGGCAGCGCGATCACCAAGGGCGGCATCGTCGTCTACGAGTCGACCGTTTATCCCGGCGCGACGGAGGAGGTGTGCATCCCGATCGTCGCGCGCCACTCCGGGCTCGCCTACAATGTCGACTTCTACGCCGGCTACAGTCCGGAGCGGATCAATCCGGGTGACACGGCGCGACGCCTGCCCGACATCCGCAAAGTGACATCGGGCTCGACGCCGGAGGTCGCCGCCCTCGTCGATGCCGTCTACGCCAAGGTCATCACCGCCGGGACCCATCGTGCGAGCTCGATCCGGGTCGCGGAGGCCGCCAAGGTGATCGAGAACATTCAGCGCGACGTGAATATCGCGCTCGTCAATGAGCTCGCGATGCTGTTCAAGCGCATGGGGCTCGAGTCGCGCGAGGTGCTTGAGGCCTCGGGCACGAAGTGGAACTTCCATCCCTACCGACCGGGCCTCGTCGGCGGCCACTGCATCGGCGTGGACCCCTACTATCTGACCCACAAGGCCCAATCGATCGGGTTCCATCCCGAAATGATCCTTGCCGGCCGGCGGATCAACGACCAGATGGCATCCTATGTCGCTCACGACGTCATCTCGATGATGCTGAAGAAGCGGATCGCCGTCGGTGACGCGCGGTTGCTGGTGTTGGGGTTCACGTTCAAGGAGAACGTGTCCGATACGCGCAACACCAAGGTCGCGGACCTGGTCCGTGATCTCAAGAGCTACGTGCGTGATGTGGTGGTCTACGATCCGCATGCGGACCGGGCGGAGGTCAAGCACGAGTATGGCGTCGATCTGGTGAACACGCTGCCGGCCGGGCCGTTCGACGCGCTGGTCCTGGCGGTGGCCCACGATGACATCAAGGCACTCGGCAAGGACCGCCTCGACCGATTGCTCGGCGCCGGTGGCCCGGGGCTCATCTACGACCTCAAGGGCCTGCTGGCGATCCGGGAGAGCGACGGCCGGCTGTAGCGGCCTAACCGCGCCTTGAAGGCCGCGGCGAATTGGCCTAACCGGAAGGTCGCCTGAGCGTGATGGCCGCTACATCGGGTCCGGTGACGGGGGGACGCGGCAGCCGCGGAGGAAAGCCACGTGAACATCTGCATGGTCGGCGCAGGCTATGTCGGGCTGGTCTCGGCGGCCTGTTTTGCCGAGTTCGGCTGGATGGTCGCGTGCATCGACAAGGATGCGGGCCGCATCGCGAGCCTCGAGCGCGGCGAGATTCCGATCTTCGAGCCGGGACTCGATCAGCTCGTCGCCCGCAACCTCGCCGCCGGCAGGCTGACGTTCTCGGGCGATCTGGCCGCCGCCGTGCGCCGGGCCGACCTCGTGTTCCTGGCGGTCGGCACGCCGATGCGGCGCGGCGACGGCCATGCCGATCTCACCTACATCTTCGCGGCGGTCGACGAGCTCGCCGCGCACCTCGACGGCTTTACCGTGATAGCGACCAAGTCGACCGTGCCGGTCGGCACCAGCCGGCAGATCGAGATGCGGCTGCGCCGCGCCCGGCCCGATGCCGAATTCGCCGTATGCTCCAATCCGGAGTTCCTGCGCGAGGGCTCGGCGATCCAGGATTTCACGCACCCCGACCGCGTGCTGGTTGGATGTGACGACCGCCGCGCACGGGCGGTGATGGAGCGGCTCTACAAACCGCTCGCGCTGCGCAACTCGCCGGTGATGTTCGTCTCGCGCGAGTCCGCCGAGCTAGCCAAGTACGCCGCCAATGCGTTCCTCGCCATGAAGATCAGCTTCATCAACGAGGTCGCCGATCTGTGCGAGGAGGTCGGCGCCGACGTGCAGGAGGTGGCGAGCGCGATCGGCAAGGACCGCCGGATCGGCGACAAGTTCCTGCACCCCGGCCCCGGCTACGGCGGCTCGTGCTTTCCGAAGGACGTGGCGGCACTAGCACGCTCGGCGCGTGAGGCGCGCACGCCGCTGACGCTCGTCGAGCAGGTGCAGCGCGTCAACGACGAGCGCAAGATCGCGATGGCGGGTCGCATCGAGAAGGCGGCGGGCGGCAGCGTGCGCGGCAAGCGGATCGCCGTGCTCGGCGTGACCTTCAAGCCCAACACCGACGACATGCGCGATGCCCCGAGCCTCGTCGTGGTGCCTATGCTGCAGGAGAAGGGCGCCGAGGTCCGCATTTACGATCCGCAAGGCCGCAAGCACGGCCAGGCGTTGTTGCCGGGCGTCGTGTGGTGCGATAGCGAGCATGCTGCGGCCGAGGGCGCCGATGTCGCCGTCGTGCTGACCGAGTGGAACGAGTTCCGCGCGCTCGACCTCCCGGCGCTGCGCAAGCACATGCGCGGTGACGTGCTCGTCGATCTGCGCAACGTGTTCCAGGCGGATGAAGCCCAGGCGGCCGGATTGCGCTATCGCGGCATCGGGCGGCCGGACCAGGCGTGAAGCTCACACGGATGCCAAGCGTACGCTCCCTGATCGGCGAGGAGGCACATGAAGTCCTCTCATTGCGGGCCTGGGGCTGGCTGCCGGATCCGCGGCGCTGGCCGGCTCAGGTCGCGGTCTTCGCGCTGGCTTTCGCGGTCCCGGTCGTCGGGCTGATCTCGCCACAGGCGGTGCAGGTCGCGTTGTTCGTCGCGGCGGCCGCGGCGGCCATCACGCTCGGCCTCGACGGCCGCCTGTTGGCGCGGCTCGCACCGATGATGCGGAGCCCGTGGCTCGCGCTCGCTGTCATTCTGATGGTCTTCGTGGCCCTGCAGAGCCTGCGCTTCGTCGACGGCCAATCGCTTGGCGATGCGGCGCAGCGGCCGCTGCTGATCGCCGCGCTCGTCGTCCTCGTTGCTTTCGTGGCCGCCCTTCGCGACGAGCTCGCAGCCGAGCTGCGCTTGTCGGGCTACCTGCAGTCCGGCCTCGTTGTCGGCGCCGGGCTGCTCGTGGCGCTGCTGATCTATCAACTGATCGTCATGACGCTGGCGCCTCCGCCATGGCACGATCGGCTTGCCAAGAACGTGCGCGAGATCAACCGTTATCTGGAGATTTCCGCCATTCTGGTCTTTCTGCTCGCGGCGATACCGGGTCGGCATCGCCAGCTCGTGCTCCTCGCAGCAGCGATTTACGCGGCCTCGCTCGTCGCCGTCGGCTATTGGCCCCCCAATCAGCAGATCACGCGGGTCGCCTCGGACACCGTCCAGCTCGGCATGCCGATCGCACTCGCGGTGCTGGCCGCTGCGCATCGCTGGCCGCGAACCGCGTGTGGGGCCGTGTTCGGGATCATCGGCGGCTACATGGCGCTGGCGCCCTGGCTGCACGCAGTCGCCTTCAGGGCTCTACCTTGGGTCATTCCGTTTCGCCGCGACCTCATCCTCGATCGGGCCGAGATTTGGGCTGGTGTTGCGGCACGGGTACGGGATGGCTCCTGGCAGGAGTTTCTGCTCGGCCGCGGCCGCGAGTTCCTTCGGTTCGATGCGAATTTCCCGATCGACGGCACCTATGCCAAGGAGCTGCCCTTCCATCCCCACAACATGGTGCTGCAGCTCTGGCTCGATATGGGCCTTGCCGGCGTGCTTCTTCTGCTGGCTTTCCTGTGGCTGCTGCATGAGTGCGTCGCCACGGCGGCGGCGCAACGGCGGCCGGGGCTGCTCGCCTGCTTCGTGATGTTGATGTTGTCCTGCGCGGTCACGCACTCGCTCTGGCAGATGTGGTTCCTGTCCGTCGTGATGGCCACGCTGGCGCTTTTGATCGGAGTGAGCGGGGTGCCGCTGGTGCCCGGGTCCGGCGCAGCGTCGAGCCAATCGAAGCACTGACCGGGGTCCTGTCGCCGCATGCGCATCTGGCTGATCAACATCGGTGAGGAAATCCCCTCGGACCCGGGCACGCCGCGGCTGCTGCGCACCGGCATCCTCGCCGGCCTCCTTGCGCAGCGCGGGAACGAGGTCGTCTGGTGGAACGCGACGTTCAATCACCAGCGCAAAGAGCAGCGCGCGACGGTGAGCGAGTTCCGCGACACGCCCGAAGGCTACAGGCTCGCGCTGCTCGCCGGCCGCGCCTATGGGCGCAACATCTCGCTCACTCGCGTGCTGAGCCAGATCGAGAATGCGCGCGAGTTCAAGCGGCTCGCGCCGGGGCTGCCGCGGCCCGACGCGATCGTCTGCGGCTATCCGACCATCGAGCTCGCAGAAGCGGCTGTCGGCTACGCCAACGCCCGTGGTGTGCCGATCGCCGTCGATTTCCGCGACTTGTGGCCGGATGTCATCGCCGAGCAGATCCCGGGGCCGTTGCGCCTCGCCGCCCAGCCGATGCTCGCGCATTGGCGGCGCACACTCGCCCGCATCGTGCGCGGGGCAACCGGCGTCATCGGCGTCACCGACGGCTTCGTCGACTGGGCGCTTGCGGCCGGCCGGCGCGCGCGCGGGCCGCGCGACCGGGCATTCCATCTCGCCATCAATCCCGAGCTGCCGAGCCCCGCCGCGATCCGCGAGGCCGAGGTCTACTGGGACGCGCTCGGCATCGGCACCGATCCCGCTGTCACGGTTGCGTGCTTCATCGGCACGCTGAGCCGTCGGCTCGATATCGGCACGCTGCTCGCAGGGGCGCTCAGGCTCTCGCCTGACGAAAAGCGCCGGTTCAAGCTCGTCATCTGCGGCAAGGGCGATCTCGACCACGAGCTGAGAGCCGCCGCCTCAGGTGAGCCCTCGGTGGTGTTCCCTGGCTGGCGCAATGCGGCGGAGATCCATGCGCTGCTTCGACGCTGCGACGTCGGCACGCTCCCCTACCAGTCGACGCTCGATTTCGTCCGCCACTACCCGAACAAGGTCGGTGAATACCTCGGCGCCGGCCTCCCGATCATGACACCCCTCAAGGGTCAGGTCCGCACCCTGATCGACGGCCGCGGTGTCGGCTATCTCTACGACGAGCGCGATCCTGAAAGTGCCGCCGCGTGCCTCCGCCGCGTGATCGCGGGGGCCGCCGACCGCGCCCAGATGCGCGCGCGAGCGCTGACAGCCCACTCCGAACTGTTCGACAGCGCGCGAATCTATCGGGAGTTCGGCGACTATGTCGAGGCGCTGGCCGCTGGCGGTTGCACGAGCCGCACCGCGCACGAGGCCGAAGCATGATACGCGCTGCAACAGCAATCCTCGATCGGCCAGCCACGTGGTGGCGGCTTGCGGTGCTGCTCGGCGCGGTGACGCTCTATCTCGCCGTGCAGGTGGCCGGCGACCTCCGCCGCGGCGTGCGCCAGCCGCCGAGCGAGACGGACGTACGGCGCGCGGCGGCCGCCATGCTCGCCTGCCGTGCGGCACGGCGCACCGAGCCGCCGACGCCGCTGCCATGCCGCGCCGAATTCGTGCAGCTCGCGAAGCTGCTCGAGGTCCACAAGCCACGCGATCTCAGGACCGGCGTTTACGTCTCGAGGTTCAATCTCTACGTCCTCGAGGACGCACTGGTCTACCGTCGCCTCGACTGCAAGCCGGAAGACATCGCCTTCGATCTCGTGACGCTCAATGTCCATGCGAAGCGCCCGCTCGATCTGCCGGCAGACCGCCGCCCGCACGGCTTCGTCAGCCTCGACTTCAGCTTCATGGCGAATGGTGGCCTCGTCGACGGCGTCTGTCTGGCCGCTGTCCGGCTGCCGGCCTGGTCCTTCGAGCGCCTCATCACCGGACACTTCGTTCGCGGTGTCGGTTATACTTGGCTGGTCGACGTCAGGCCGTGAGGCTCATGCCTCCGGCGCGATCGACGGCGGGTGCGGCCGGTGATCGGTCTTCTCCCACTCGTAGGGCGCGGTCATGAGCTGCCAGATCGCCCGATAGGCCGCGAACGAGATCAGCATCCAATACGCCGGCATGAGGAAGGCGTGCGGGATCAGCGCATAGCGCCGGCGCCTTGCCGCCGTCACCGCCGCCAGCGCGATCGACGACAGATAGCCGACCGCGAGATTGATCGCCGCGAGCACCCAGAGCGCGTAGCCGAGCGTCGACTGTGGCGGCGTGAGCGGATCGCCATAGGCGATCTCGAGAGCCGTCAGCGCGTAGAACCAGGGATGCACGATCGCCGAGAGCACCAGCCCCGCCATCAGCGCCTGGATCGCGAGGAAGCACTTCCAGCCGACCTCGCGATAGAGCTGCCGCGGCCGGCGCATGTGCACGGCATAGGTCTGCATCCAGCCCTTCAGCCAGCGCGTGCGCTGGCGCAGCCACGACTTGAGCCGCCATGGCGCCTCCTCCCAAGTGGTCGAGGCGAGCACCCCCGTCCGCCCACCGAGCCGCGCAATGCGGATGCCGAGGTCGGCGTCCTCCGTGACATTGTAGGGGTCCCAGGCGAGGCAGCGATCGAGCACCTCGCGGCGGAAGTGGTTCGACGTCCCCCCGAGCGGCACGGGCAGCCCGAGCCGGGCGAGCGCCGGCAGCAGCGCGTCGAACAGCGCCGAATACTCGAGAGTGAACTGGCGGGAGAGCCAGCTGTCGTGCTGGTTGTGGATGCTGAGGCGCGCCTGCACACAGTAGAGGTCGGCCGGTCCGTTGAGGAAGGCGTCGAGCGCCCAGCGGAGCTGGCCCGGCTCGGGCGCGTCCTCGGCGTCGAAAATGACGACGAAGCTGCCACGTGCCGCCTGCAGGGCATAGTTCAGCGCCTTGGGCTTGGTTCTGGGCATCGCCGCCGGGACGACGACGGTTCGCATGTTGCCCGGCAGCTCGAGTTGCGCCGCCGCCCGCCGCGTTACGTCATCGTCGCTCTCGAGAACGAGGATGATGTCGAGCTTGGCGGCCGGGTAGTCGAGCCGCTCGAGTGCGCGCACGAGACCCGGAAGCGCTGCCACCTCATCATAGAGCGCAACGAGGACGCTGTAGACCGGGAGCACGTGATCCGGCAGCCGCTGCGGCGGCGCGGTCGGCCGCAGCGGCGGCGTCAGGGCGATCATGCTCAAGGCGAGCGCCCTGAGGCCCACAATCATCAGAAACGGCACGGCGATGACGGCACTGAGCGCCGCGGCGGTCAGCGCGAGGTCGACCGCGAGGCCGCCGACGATGAGGCCGACGAGCACGGCGATGGCGACGGCCTGCCATCGCTGCAGCGGCGCCGCCGCAGAAAGGTCGGGCCGCGATTGGGAAAGCAGATGGATTGCGCGGGCGAGCCGGGTCGCCTCCGAGCTGTCGTGCTCGGGCCCGGGCCTCGAAGCAGGCGCCTCGAGCGCGACGTGGAGACCGCCATGGCCGAGCGCCGCCACATGCCGGGCGAGCGCGCCAGGTGCCATGACGGTCGCATCGACAAGCGTCAGTGGTCGCGAAACGGGGGGCCGGTCAACGACCGGCAGGCCGAGGTGGCGCGCAAGGCTTGCGACGTAGTCCCGCGGCTCCAGCCAGCCGAGTGCCAGCATGACCTCGTGCGGAGCGACGCCCCATTGCGCGGCCGCCGCGATGCTGCGATCGAGCGTGGCGCGGTCGACGTGGCGATCGAGCAGGAACGCATACTCGGCAACGGCCGCCGGCATCGGGGCGGCATGACGCGGCGCACGCCCCGCCCCGCCGCTCGATCGGCCTTCCGGTCTCCACCCACCCGCCGCCACTGCCACCCCCGACCGCACGCGCCAAAACGCATGTTGCGCAAGGCGCGAGATGCCGCCTAGATTCACGCCGCCCGGATTTCGCCGCGGTTCTCAGGATAGAGAGTTCACGGATGACGGTCACGCAGTTCTTCAGCTTACGATGCATCAGGACCCTGGCATGCCGCCCCGAATGAGACATGCCGCGATCGCGGTGCTGCTCGGGCTGCTCGCGGCATCGGGACCCGGCGCGGGTCAGGTCGCAGCCCAGTCGGCCCGACCGGCACCGCAGCCGGCCGAGGCCGACGAGGGCCCGCGCCGCGTCGTACTGCGCTTCCTGACCGAGGCCGACTTCCCGCCGTTCAACTTCCACGACGAGGAGGGGCAGCTCACCGGCCTCAATGTCGATCTCGCGCGCGCCATCTGCCTCGAGGCGAGCGCGGCCTGCGACATCCAGGTCAAGGGCTGGGACGAGCTTGTGCCGGCATTGAGCCGTGGGGAGGCCGACGCCGTGATCGCCGGGCACCGGGTGACAGCGCGCCTGCTCGCCCGGGTCGACTTCACCGATCGCTATTTCTATACGCCTGGCCGTTTCGCCGGCCGCAAGGCGGGCCCCGCCCTCGAGATCACGCCCGGCGGGCTCGACGGCAAGCGCATCGGCGTCGCGCGCGGGTCGGCGCACGAGGCCTATCTCGCGGCATTCTTCCGGCTGAGCGCGGTGGCGCCCTTCGACAGCCCCGAGCTCGCACGTGACGCCTTGCAGCAGGGCAAGGTCGACGTGCTGTTCGACGACGGCATCGGCCTGTCGTTCTGGCTCTCTGGCACTGCGTCCAAGGACTGCTGCGAGTTCAAGGGTGGGCCGTTCATGGAGCCGAAGTACTTCGGTGACGGCGTCGCGATCGCCATTCCGAAGGGTGACGCGCAGCTGCGCCAGGTGCTCAATACGGCGCTGAAGAAGGTCAGGGCGAGCGGCCGCTTCGAGGAGATCGTGCTGCGCTACTTCCCGGTCCGCATCTACTGACGGGCGGCGTACAGGACGACCGACCAATGCCGAAGATCCTGCCGGCGAAAGATACGCTCACGATCTGCTTCGCGCACGCCGCCTACCAGATGGCGGACCGGTTCGCCGCGCGCGGCACCGGCATCCGGCACTTCCAGGTGCGCTCGCTCGAAGAGCTTGCAGCGCGCATCGGCGAGGCGGATGTCGTCGTCGTTTCGATGCTGTGGCGTAACCAGTTGCTGCACGCGGCGAGGCGGCTCTGCTTCGTGCAATCGATCAGCGCCGGCACCGACCAGTACGACAAGGCACTGTTCGCCGAAAAGAGCGTCCGCCTCGCGAGCGCGGCCGGGGTGAATGCGCGCGCCGTCGCCCACCACGCCATGGGACTGATCCTGGCGCTTGCGCGGCTGATCCACACCGGCCGCGACAACCAGGCGAGCAAGACCTGGCGCGGCATGATCTCCGACATCGGCCGGCGCGAGGACGAGCTCACCGGCAAGACGCTGCTGATCGTCGGCATGGGCCGCATCGGCGCGACGCTCGCACGGATTGCCAAGGCGTTCGAGATGACCGTCATCGGCGTCAAGCGGGACGCCGCGACCGGCGCGGAGGGCGCCGACGAGGTGCACGCGACGGCGCGGCTTCCCGAGCTGCTGCCGCGTGCCGACATTGTCGTGCTGACCTGCCCGCTGACGCCGGAGACGGAGGGCCTGATCGACGCCATGGCGCTCGCCCGCATGAAGCCGACGGCGCATCTCGTCAATGTCGCGCGCGGCCGGGTGGTTGACGAGGACGCACTGATCACGGCACTCACGCAGCGGCGCATCGCCGCCGCCGCGCTCGACGTCACGCGCGAGGAGCCGCTCGCCGCCGCCTCGCCGCTCTGGGCCATGCCGAACGTGCTGATCACGCCGCACACGGCCGGCGAGACGCGGCGCTACGAGGACAACGTGATCGACATCCTGCTCGACAACATCGAGCGGCTGTGGCGCGGTGAGATCGCGCTTCGCAACGGTATCGTTTGAACTTTCTGGCTGTGCGACGAGGAGGCAGGCGATGATCAGCGTCGCAAATCCCGCCCGCGGCCGGTTGCAGTCGGGCGGCCTCGCACTCGGCATCGGGCTCCGCCAGGCCCGCACCGTCGATATCGCGCCGGCCATGCTGCGCGCCATCACCTGATTCGGCGGGGATTGCGCCGGCGGCGGAGTTGGCGCGCGGGTGCGGGTGTGGTCTAGAAAGGCTGAGGAGAGTGCCCATGGCCAAGACCGCTTCGCCGGTGCGCGTGAAGGCGCCCCGCCCTGGCCCCGCGCGGGAAGGCGCGGTCGGCATCGTGCCGGCCCAAGGCATCCGCGCGCTCGTCGCGGCGGGCGCGATCAAACTCGCCGAGCCGCTTGCCGAGAAGCAGTTGCAGCCGGCGAGCCTCGATCTGAGGCTCGGCGCCGTCGCCTACCGCGTGCGCGCGAGCTTCCTCCCCGGGCCCGGACGCACGGTCGCGACCCGGCTCGACGAGCTCTCGCTCCACACCATCTCGCTCAGCCAGGGCGCGGTGCTCGAGACCGGCTGCGTCTACGTGGTGCCGCTACTCGAAAGCCTCGCGCTCGGCGATACCATATCGGCCGCGACCAACCCGAAAAGCTCGACCGGCCGCCTCGACGTCTTCACCCGCGTGATCGCCGACGGTGTGGCCGCCTTCGACGAGGTGCCGGCCGGCTACGCGGGTCCGCTCTATGCCGAGATCTGCCCACAGACCTTCCCCGTCGTCGTGCGCAAGGGCACGCGCCTCACCCAGATCCGCTTTCGCCGCGGCCGACCCGATGAAAGCGACCAGTCGCTCGCCGAGCTGCACGCGCGCGAGCGGCTCGTTTCCACGGAGTCCGCCGACATCCGCCAGGGCATCGCACTGTCGGTGGATCTCGTCGGCGACCGTGACGGCCTCATCGGCTACCGCGCCAAGCGCCATTCGGGCCTCGTCGACGTCGATGCGCCGGGCACCTGTGCCGTGCTCGACTACTGGGACCCGATCCACGTGCGGGCTGCCAAGCGCCTGATCCTCGATCCCGACCAGTTCTACATCCTCGCCTCGAAGGAGGCCGTGCACGTGCCCCCGACCCACGCCGCCGAGATGGTGCCGTTCAACCCGCTCGTCGGCGAGTTCCGCGTCCACTACGCGGGGTTCATGGACCCGGGCTTCGGCCATGCCGCGGCGGGCGGCACGGGATCACGCGTGGTGCTCGAGGTGCGCAGTCACAAGGTACCGTTCGTGCTCGAGGACGGGCAGATCATCGGCCGGCTCGTCTACGAGCGCATGACCGAGATCCCCGAGATCCTATACGGCCGCGACCTCGGCTCGAACTACCAGGCCCAGGGGCTGAAGCTTTCGAAGCACTTCAAGTGAAGCGCCGGCAGGCGGCGAGTTCATCGGACGTGCCGCCGGGCGCGGGGACAACTCATTTGTTCACCACGCGATAGCGCGAGCGGGCGGAATCGCACCGTACGCCGCTGATTTTCGTTGAACCGGGGCGGGGAATGGGAAAGCCTGGGGCACGGGGTCGCGAGCCGGTCGCTGCGGCAGCGATGCAACATGTCAGGAGTCATCTATGAGCATCTTCGGAAAAATCATGTCGTCAATTTTCGGCAGCCCCGCGGCGGCCTCACCCGCGCCGTCGGCCGGGTCCGCCGGCGCACCTGCCGCAGCGGCGTCTGCCGCTTCTTCGCCCTCAGTCGGTGGCGCGCCGGCGGCCGTGCGTCCGGCGATGGCGGCGGTCGACGTCGCCGCGATCATGGACAGGATCGCGGATGACGCCGACGAGGATCTCGATTGGCGCAAGTCGATCGTCGACCTGATGAAGCTGCTCGACCTCGACAGCAGCCTCGCGGCCAGACGCACGCTCGCCGACGAGCTCAAGTACACCGGCGACAAGAAGGACACCGCCAAGATGAACGTGTGGCTGCACAAGCAGGTGATGACAAAGCTCGCCGAGAACGGCGGCAAGGTGCCGGCCGAGCTCAAGCATTGAGCGCTCGATTCCATGCCAGGAATGCGAAACGGGAGCCTTCGGGCTCCCGTTTCAGATCGGCTGGGCAGTAATGCAGCGTGTGATTGTGGTGTCGCCGGCCTCAGGCCGCGACAGTGTTCTCGTCACTCGGGTCGCGCAGCACGTAGCCGCGGCCCCACACCGTCTCGATGTAGTGCTTGCCGCCGGTCGCGGCCTGCAGCTTCTTGCGCAGCTTGCAGATGAACACGTCGATGATCTTGAGCTCGGGCTCGTCCATGCCGCCATAGAGGTGGTTGAGGAACATCTCCTTGGTCAGCGTCGTGCCCTTGCGCAGCGATAGCAGCTCGAGCATCTGGTATTCCTTGCCGGTCAGATGCACGCGCTGGCCGTTGACCTCGACCGTCTTGGTGTCGAGATTGACGCGCAGGTCGCCGGTCTCGATGACCGATTGGGCATGGCCCTTCGAGCGGCGGACGATGGCGTGGATGCGGGCGACCAGCTCGTCCTTGTGGAACGGCTTGGTCATGTAGTCGTCGGCGCCGAAGCCGAGGCCGCGGACCTTGTCCTCGATGCCGGCGAGTCCCGACAGGATGAGGATGGGCGTCGCGACCTTGGAGACGCGGAGCGTCTTCAGGACCTCGTATCCACTCATGTCAGGTAAGTTGAGATCCAGTAGAATGATGTCGTAATCGTAGAGCTTGCCAAGATCCACGCCCTCCTCGCCGAGGTCGGTCGTGTAGACGTTGAAGCCTTCCGATTGGAGCATCAGCTCGATGCTTTGCGCCGTCGCGCTGTCATCTTCAATGAGTAGAACTCGCATTTCCAGTCCCGTCCTTCTCTTCCCCGCCTGTTTCCAGGCCTGCTGCCCCGAAGTCTGAAGAGAACGCCACTGATGTCTCAGCTAAGTCGTCGTTAGGAAATTACCTGCCAGAAGTTAACAAAGCCTAATTTTCTATTTCCCAGGTCGGCTCAAATTCTGACACTCGACAGACCAGCCGATCTGTCACATCTCCTGTGCGCCACCGGCCCACCAGCCGACACCGCCGACGCGTGCGCAAAAAAATGGAACACTGACCCGCCGATCGGGCCCGCCCGCACAAACCTCAGGCCCTTCCCGAAATGCTCCTTGCACGGCGGGCTAGGTCCTGGGCTTGGTTTTCCGATCGACGAATCAACAGGTAACAGAATTCGCGACTCAGCCAAAGATTGCTGTGGACATTTTTGTGGCCGGGCGGACGGCAGCGACACCAAAAGGTTCATAGGGTTGCTTTACCGCAACTTAAGCCGAATATGACAAGCTACCGAATAGACAGGAAAAAATGGTAACGAGAGTCTTGACTTCAGCAGGCCTGCAGGGGCAGCTTCTTAACCTGTAACAGTAGCCTTAATGCCACGATCGCGGCGGTTGGCACGGAACTTGTTTGGTTAGCCGGCGTCAGTTCGAGCAAGTCAGGGGTATCGAACATGAAGTCACGCGATGCAGCGATCAAGTTGATGCGGTTCGAGGCCGACGAGAAGGCGCGCAAGGTCGCGGATCTCGAGGACATGATCCGCGAGTTCGAGCAGATGGCCGCCGACCTCGATCGTCAGATTCAGACCGAGGAGGAGCGGACCGGCGTCAAGGATCTGGCGCACTTCGCTTATTCGACCTTCGCAAAGGCCGCCGCGCAGCGGCGCAACAATCTGCGTGCCTCTGTCGCCGATCTGCAGGCCAAGCTCGAGGTCGCTGTCCGCGACCGCGATTCGGCCCTGATGGACCTCGACCGCGCGACGACGCCCGACCCGCGCGATCAGGAGCGCGGCCGCCCGAAACTCGAGCGCGTCGTCGCCGCACCGATGCGCTGAGCGCGGGCCGAGCGCAGCCCGATCGTCCGCGCGTTCCACAAATCGAATCCCACGTGACGGCCCGGATCGCCCGGGCCGTTGTCGTTTGATGTGGCCGATCCGACACAATTCGCGCTGCAGCACGGTCTTGCTGAGGGCGGTACGGCCGTGGAATGGAAGCAGTATCGCCGTCTCGAAACGGCCCCTGCGATCGAAGGCCATGCGAACGTCGTCCGCTCTCGCGCTGCTCTTCGCTGCCGTGCTGCTCGGCGGCTGTGCGGCGAGCCCGATCAAGGCCCCGACGCTCGGCGCGCCGAACGACCTCACGCGCGCCGAAGGCTCGCCGACCGAGGTCTACACGCGGATCGCCCACGGCGCGGTTCGCTGCTGGCTCGCACCCGGTGGCGCGCTCGCCGGCACCCACATCTTCCATGCCGATGCGGAGAGCCCCGCCAAGGGGGGCAGCGCCGAGATCGTGATCCACGAGCGCGAGGTTGCGGCTCCGCGGCCCTGGGGACGCAAGGTATTCCGCATCGCGCTCGCCGCGGCCGACACCAAGACCTCGCTCGCGGTCGAGAACCTCGCGCTGCCCGATCCGCTCGTCGCCCAGATGAAGGCGGACATCCACGCGTGGTCGGCCGGCCAGCCGAGCTGCACGGCCGGTGAAGGTGGCACCGGCATGCGCAAGGATCCCCCGCCACCGGCGGCGCCTGCGCCGAAGGTCGCCAAGGCGAAGCCGAAGCCCAAGCCCGCACTCAAGCCTTCGGTCGCGACGCCGTAGCGAGATCCCGGTCCTCAGAGCTTGCGTGCGATCTCGACGAGCTGGTCGGCGCACGTCGACCAGCCCTGAAGGAAGCCCATCCGCTCGTGCTCCGCCTTCGTCTCGGCCGACCAGTGCAGCGCGCGCGCCGTGTACCGTGTCTTGCCGGCGCCGGTATCCTCGAACGTCAGGATGCCGGTGAAGAACGGCCGCGCCGAAGGTTCCCAGGCCCGGGTGTAGGCGTCGGTGAAGACCAGCCGCTCCGGACGCACGACCTCGAGATAGACGCCGGGGTTGGGGAATTCCTCGCCTTCGGGCGAGCGCATCACGACGAGGCTCGACCCGCCGGGCCGCACGTCCACCTCGGCACGCACCGTCGTCCAGGGCTTCGGCGTGAACCACTGGACCATCAGCGCCGGCTCGGTCCAGCAGCGCCAGACCTTCTCACGCGGGGCGTCGAGGATCCTGGTCAGTGTCAACTCGTGCTCGGCCATGCTGTTGCTCCATCGTTCGAGGGACCGCGCGGTGCGGACGGTCGGGCGCGGCACAGGTGTGCTCTCAATTCGGGCCTAATTCCGCCCGTCACGATGACCGACGGCAGCATGCGGGACGGGCCATCGCGTGACACGCCGCATCGCGCACGGCTGGCCCGCGATCGCGGCATGGCGGGTCGCTCGCTCAGCCGGCCGGGTCCGCACATTGCAGATCTCCTCAAGGCCAGGCGAACCACCTATAGATGGCCGCCCCATCAACCGCCAGGAGACTGCGCCCATGCCGAGGAAAGCGGCCGCAACGCCTCAGCCCCGGTCCGTGGCCAAGGTTGCCCGTCGTGCCAAGGCTCCGTCAACCAACCCGCTGCTCGCGACCTGGCGGAGCCCGTTCGCCATGCCGCCTTTCGCGGCGCTGGCACCCGCCCACTTCAAGCCGGCGTTCGCGGCCGCGATGAAGGCGCACGGCGACGAGATCCGCGCGATCGCCGCCAATCCCGCCAAGCCGACCTTCAAGAACACGATCGTTGCGCTCGAGAATTCCGGGCGCGCGCTCGAGCGGGTCTCCGCCGTGTTCTGGAACCTGTCGGGCGCCGATACCAGCGACGCGCTGCAGGCGATCGAGCGTGCGATGGCACCACGGCTCGCCCGGCATTGGAATGCGATCACGTCGAACGCGCGCCTCTTCAGGCGCATCGACGCGGTGTTCGCCGCGCGCACCAGCTTCGATCTCGATGCGGAGGAGCGGCGCGTGCTCGAGCGCACCCACTTGGGCTTTGTGCGCGCCGGCGCGCGACTTGCCGGGGCAGACCGCAGGCGCATGGCGGCGATCACCGAGCGGCTCGCCCTGCTCGGCACGACGTTCAGCCAGAACGTGCTCGCCGACGAGCGCGACTTTGTCCTGGAGCTCGCCGGACCCGGTGATCTCGCTGGACTGCCGCCGTTCGTGGTCGCGGCAGCGGAGGCTGCGGCACGCGAGCGGAGCGCGGGCGCCCGCCACGTCGTGACGCTCTCGCGCTCGCTGATCGAGCCGTTCCTGACCTTCTCGAGCCGGCGCGATCTGCGCGAGCAGGCCTGGCGGGCGTGGACCGGCCGCGGCGTGCGCGGCGGCACCAGCGACAACCGCGAGACGGTACGCGAGACCCTGGCGCTCAGGCAACAGCGGGCGCGGCTCCTGGGTTATGGCTCGTTTGCCGCCTACAAGCTCGATGACACGATGGCCGGAACGCCCGCACGCGTGCGCGAGCTGCTCGACGGCGTTTGGCCGCGTGCGGTGGCACGTGCCCGCGAAGAGCGCGCCAAACTGCAGGCCGCCGCGGCCGCCGAAGGGGTGAACCTCGCGATCGAGCCGTGGGACTGGCGCCACTTTGCCGAGAAGGTGCGCAAGGCCGAGTTCGACCTCGACGAGGCGGAGGTAAAGCCCTACCTGCCGCTCGAGGCGATGATCGAGGCGGCGTTCTTCACCGCCGGCCGGCTGTTCGGACTGAGGTTCGCGGAGCGGTGGGATTTGCCGGTCTATCATCCCGATGTTCGCGCCTGGGAGGTGTCGGACAAGGCCGGCAATCCGGTCGGCGTATTCCTCGGCGACTATTTCGCGCGGGCCTCGAAGCGCTCGGGCGCCTGGATGTCGAGCTACCGGACGCAGCAGCGGCTCGGCGGCGACATCCGCCCGATCATCGTCAACGTGATGAACTTCGCCAAGGCCGCCGACGGCGCGCCTGCGCTCCTCTCCTTCGACGATGCGCGCACGCTCTTCCACGAGTTCGGGCACGGCCTCCACGGCCTTCTGTCGGACGTGCGGTTTCCCTCGCTTTCCGGTACTTCCGTCGCGCGCGATTTCGTCGAGCTGCCCTCCCAGCTCTTCGAGCACTGGCTGACAACGCGCGAGGTGCTGACCCGTTTCGCCCGCCACCACGCGACCAGTAAGCCGATGCCGGAGGCGCTGATTGCCAAGCTGCTCGCCGCGCGCAACTTCAACATGGGATTCGCGACGGTCGAGTACCTGGGCTCGGCGATCGTCGACATGGCGTTCCACTCCGAGCGCTACACCGGCTGCGACCCCATGGCGTTCGAGGCGGAGATCCTCGCCGAGATCGCGATGCCGCGCGAGGTCGGCATGCGCCACCGCACGCCGCACTTCTCGCACGTCTTCTCGGGCGACGGATATTCGGCCGGCTACTACAGCTATCTGTGGTCGGAGGTGCTCGACGCCGACGCCTTCGCCGCGTTCGAGGAGGCCGGCGACGTGTTCGCGCCGGTGGTGGCGCGCAAGCTCAAACGCTACGTGTATGCGGCCGGCGGTACGCGGCCCGAGGCCGAGGCCTACACCCGCTTTCGCGGCAAGCTGCCGTCGATCGACGGCCTGTTGCGCAAGCGCGGCCTCGCGGCGTGAGGAAGAAACGCCTTCAGTAGAGCACGAGCAGCGCCAGGAAGAACGCGGCATAGCTTGCGCGTCGCATCGTCTTGCGGTTCTCGAGCGCCCAGGCGATCGCGCGGCGCGGCAGCTCGGTCCACGAGACGCGTGCGAGGCCGGCAAGTGCGATGCCGGTCGCGAGGCCGAGAAGGAAAGAGCCGTAGTCGATGCCGAGGGCGGAGCGGCGGCCGAATCCGGTGGTGAGCGTTGCGCCCCTCGGATCGACGATGCCCGTCGCGATGATTGCGATCACCACGGCGGCGAGCAGGCCCAAGGCCATCAGGGCGAGAAACGTGATCAGGGCGCGCATCGCCGGCGTCTCCAGTGACGGGAGCAGTCCCTGCTAGCAGAGGACATCGCAACAACCGGTTAACGAGCGATGAGTTGTTGTCCCGCTCGGCCGGCTGCCCGATTGAGGAAGATGCGCGGAACGACTCGATTTGATTTGACGGCGCCGCGCGCGAGGCGCACACTCGTCGGCACTCTTGGAAAGGAGGTCTAGGAAAATGCTACCACCGGGCAGTCCTACGCCGGCCTTTGGTCGTCATTGAGACACCATCCCCAAGGGTCGGCAAAATCAGACAATTCGAGACTTGAGCAGCGTCGTCGAGACCTGCTCGTCCGGTTGTTGTAGATCGTTCGAGAATCTCGCGGCGGCTTGCGCGGAGGCATCTGCGTCCTCGCCTCGGGGTTCCACAGAGGTCCGTTCGACTTGCCCGCGTGGTGAGGAACCGCTGCACGGTGGCAAGGTTCGCCGAGGCTCTTGAGGGGTGCACTGGGCACCCGAGTTGACCTCGCATGGATCTCCGGGATCGTCCGCCGGATGGGCTGATCAACGCGACGTCTGATAGACCTGACTGGTCAGGCCGGGACAATAGGCAGCGTCTGCCAACAGGGTCGCAACGCCAAACCCCGAGGGTTCGGCAACCCGCGACCCGGCGGCTGCAAGTCAAGCGTTCCCGCAAGCCGTGATCGGCAACGAGCCCGGCGGAGCAACCCTCCGTCCGGGCTTACGCTTGCCGGGGTGCGCCTGCGGCCGGAACGGCGGAAGCGACGGCCCGCTGTGCAGGCGCTCGGCGCATGAGTATGGTCGTGCGGCCAACTCCGAGCCCTGCCGCGCAACCCGGTTCCCCCATGCTGAAGAAGCTGCTGATCGCCAACCGTGGCGAGATCGCCTGCCGCATCGTCCGCACCGCGCGGCGGTTGGCCATTCCCACCCTCGCCGTCTACTCCGATGCCGACGCCCGCGCCCTGCACGTCGCGGCGGCCGATGCGGCGGTGCACATCGGCGCCTCGCCGGCGACCGAGAGCTACCTCCGCGGCGACAAGATCATTGCGGTAGCGAAGGCCCATGGCGCCGATGCCATCCACCCGGGTTACGGATTTCTGTCCGAGAACGCCGACTTCGCCGATGCGGTGACGAAGGCCGGCCTCAAGTTCGTCGGCCCGTCGGCCAAGGCCATGCGCGCGCTCGGCGGCAAGGCGGCGGCCAAGGAGATCGCGCTTCATGCCGGCGTGCCGGTGGTCCCCGGCTACCAGGGTGCCAGGCAGGATGCGGCGAGCCTCGCCGTGGAAGCGCGCAAGATCGGCTATCCCGTGATGATCAAGGCGGTCGCGGGTGGCGGCGGGCGCGGCATGCGGCTCGTCGAGCGCGAGGCGGACCTCGCCGAGCTCCTCGACAGCGCGCAGCGCGAGGCGCTCTCGGCGTTCGCCAACCCGCTCGTGTTGATCGAGAAGGTGGTCCAGCGGCCGCGCCACATCGAGGTGCAGGTTTTCGGCGATGTGCACGGCAATGTCGTGCATCTCTTCGAGCGGGACTGCACGCTGCAGCGGCGCAATCAGAAGGTGATCGAGGAGGCCCCGGCGCCCGGCATGTCGCCGGAGCTGCGCGAGCAGATGTGTGCTGCAGCGGTCAAGCTCGCCCGATCGGTCGGCTACGAGGGCGCCGGCACGATCGAGTTCCTGGTCGAGGGCGGCGCGCTCGGCCCCGATGCTCCCTGGTACTTCATCGAGATGAACACGCGGCTGCAGGTCGAGCACCCGGTGACCGAGGAGATCACCGGGCTCGACCTCGTCGAGTGGCAGCTACGTGTGGCGGCCGGCGAGCGGCTGCCGCGGGGCCAGGCCGAGATCGCCATGCGCGGCCACGCCATCGAGACGCGACTCTGCGCCGAGGACCCCGCGCGCGACTTCCTGCCCTCGATCGGGCCGGTCCATGCGTTCGATCCGCCGCAGCGCATGGCGGGCCTCAGAGTGGAGACGGGCGTCGCCGCGGGCGGCGCGGTCTCGCCGTTCTACGATTCGATGATCGCGAAGCTCATCACCCATGCGCCGACCCGCGCCGATGCGGCGGGCGCCATGACCGCAGCGCTGCGGGCGACCGTGATCGCGGGCCCGGTCACCAATCAGGCGTTTCTCGCCGCGCTGCTCTCGGACAAGCGCGTTGCGAGCGGCGCCGTCGACACCGGCCTCATCGGGCGGGAGCTCGCACGCTTCACCGCGCCGGCGCCTCCTCCCGCCTCCGCAATCGCCGCGGGCGTCGCCATGCTGCTCACCGACCGCGCCGACGGCGCGGAAGCCGGCCGGGCCGGCGACGCGGCCGGCCTGCATTCGCCCTGGCATGCGCGCGACGGCTTCCAGCTCGGGCCACCGCGCATCGAGCAGCGCCTCGTCATGGTCGACGGTCAGCCGACGACGTTCGACGTGCGCTGGCGCGCCGAGGGCGCCCAGGTCGCCGTGCCAGCCGGACGCCAGGTTGCCAGTGCGGCCGACCCTCGGGTCTCGTTGCATCGTGTGGAGTCCGGCCGCGTGCTGATCGTGGCCGGCGGCGTGCAGAGTGAGGTCGCGTTCCCGCGCTACGACGCGAGCGGCGAGGACGACGGCGCGTCGGGCGACGCGGTCCGCGCGCCGATCAACGGCCGCGTCGCCAAGGTGTTCGTGGCTGCCGGCGGACGGGTCGAGAAGGGCCATCGCATCGCGGTCGTCGAGGCGATGAAGATGGAGCACGTGCTCGTCGCGCCGCGCGCGGGCGATATCGAGCGTGTCGCCGTCAGCGAGGGCGAGCAGGTGATGCAGGGTGCGCTCATCGCCGCGCTCGGCAAGGCCTGACCGGGACGATGCTCACGGCTGCACGAGCGTCGTGCGCCCGCCTGCGAGGCCGACGAAGACCGCAGGACGGCCGTCCCTGGAGGCGACCCTGAAGTCCTCTGCCGCCGGGCCGACGAGGTCGACGCGCGCAATTTCGCGAACGCGGCCTCCCTTGGCGGTCAGGAACCTGAGCGCCCGCCGGTCGAACGAGGGAATCGCGAGGTCGGCGACGCCATCGCCGTTGAAGTCGGCGACGGCCGAGAGCCTCAGGTGCGGCGACCGGATGACATGGTTCGAAACGTCGTCGGCCTCGTAGCGCTTGACGAGCACGCCGCCGCGTATCGCCCACATCTCGAGCTCGCCGGCGAGGTGGGGCATGCGAACGAGCGCGACCTCGGGGCGGCCGTCGCCATCGAAATCCCCGACGCCAGCCGGATTGAGCCAGCGGAACGGCTGGCCGATGGGCGGCGTCTCGGCGATGATCGTGAGCTCGTTGTTGCGCACCGCCGCGACCGCGAGTGCCGCTCCGGCCTTGAGATACGAGCGCACGACGATCACCTCGTCCTGGCCGTCGCCGTCGACGTCGGCGATCCGCGGCTCGCGGTCCTCGAAGACGCTGTCGGGCGGGAGCGTCAGCCGGAAGGCGCGCCGGTCGCTGGTCGCGACGACGAGCGTCTCCGCCTCGTGCTCGGCCCCGAGCGCGAAGTGGCGGTAGCGCTGGGTCGGCCCCGAGAGCCAGGCGGCGGCGATGTTGCGGCTGCCGCGGGCGAGCTTGCCGCCGGGGATCGGATTGTCGTGCCGTGGCCGCTTGAAGCGGCCGACCGGATCGGCGTTGCCGGCGGTCTGTGCATCGGTTGCCGCGGCCGTCTTGAGACTGGCGCCCGATGCCGCGAGCGCGATCACGCCGAGTGCCGTCCGCCGGTCGAGCTTCACCACGCCGCGCCTCCCGAATCATCCGGGCGGGAGAGTACCGCACATTTCGGTGGTGATCAGGGCCGCGGGCAACGCAGCCACACCCCTCGATCTCGAATGCAGACCCGTGTCGCCGATGTTCGGGCCGAGTTTCGGGTTCCGCGGAAGCGGGCCCGGCATTCATCGATCGGATTTCAATCACTTGCCGCCCGCTGCTGCAATCAGCCGGATCATCTGCTGATAGCCACGGGTGCGCGCAAGAGTGAGCGGCGTCCGGCCGCTGCGATCGGGGATGTTGGGATTGGCGCCCGCCTTGAGCAGGGCCTCGACGCACGCCGTGTGGCTCGCGCCGCCCGAGCCGAGCACGATCGCCTCGATCAGTGCCGTCATGCCGATGTTGTTGACGTGATCGAGGGGCGCACCGGCCGCAATCAGCGCCTGCACCACACCGTCGTGGCCGAGGTGCGCGGCGGCGATCAGCGCGGTGCCGTCGTAGGGGCTCGTGATCGCCTTCGGGTTGGCGCCGGCCTCGAGCGACAGCTTGACCATGGCGAGGTCGTTGCGCACCGCGGCAATGGTCACGATGTCGTACTTCTGGTTGTCGAGCGCGCGCGGGTCGGCGCCGCCCTTGACGAGTGCCCAGGCGACATCGAGATGGCCGCCATGCGCAGCAATATGGAGTGGCGTGCGGCCGTTGTCGTCGCGCCCGGTCGGCCTCTCGCCGGCGGCCAGCGCCCGGGCCACCTCGCCGAGATCGCCCTTGACGGCTGCGGCATGGAGCCCCTTGTAGGCGCGGATCTCGGACTTGTTCGGCGGCGATTGCGCCGCGAGTGGGGTCGCGAATGCGGTTGCAAGGATCAGCACCAGTGTATCGCGAACGACACGCATGAGAACCTCGTTCAGAACGCCATTCCAGCATGACCGATGACAGCGCGACGTGCAATGTCAGAGGGTTGGCCAGTCACTATTCATGTTGCAGAGCAACGCGTGGAGACTTCGGGGCGACTCGGATAGTTGGCTGGCGGGTTGATGATTTTCGGCAACAGAGTCTTGAGCCAATAGCAAGAACCCGTTGCAATTTCCCGGACGCGAGCTATCGATACCAGTAGGTGTTGATGGGCTGGGGAAAAGTCACATTGTGCTGCGAGGATTTTCGGTAAGCAGACAAAGTCTTGGCTATTGATGCGGGATGAGTGGCGGCCGGATCCGGGCGGTGGAGTTGGTACCGCCTCGGCATGCCGAAAGCTTGCGCTTTCAAGGCCTGTCGGTTGGTACGAGATGGCGGAAGGGTCGCTATGACGATGTCGCATCCGGTGCTGACCAGTAGCGGTGCCGAAAGCATGGTGGAGCCGCCCGTCGCGGTCACCGAGACGCAGGGTGGTGGCCGTCAGCGAACTGAACAGCGCACAGCCACCTCGTCGCATCAGGTCGGTGCGGTCTCCACCGAGGCGCTCGCCTGGCGGATTCGGCGCAGCACGCTCGATATGGTCCAACGCGCGAAGACGTCGCACATCGGCTCGATCTTCTCGATCGCGGACATCGTCGCCGTGCTCTACGGGTCGATCCTGAAGGTCGACCCGAGCAAGCCCGGGAGCCCTACCCGCGACCGGTTCATCCTCAGCAAGGGCCATGCCGGAGGTGCGCTCTACGCGGCGCTTGCCGAGGTCGGCTTCTTCGCCAAGTCCGACCTCGAACGATATTGCATCAACGGCTCGCTCCTTTCGGGGCACATCTCCCACAAGGGCATTCCTGGCATCGAGTTGTCGACCGGTTCGCTCGGTCACGGCCTTTCGGTGGCGACGGGCATGGCGCTCAGCGCGAAGAAGCGCAAGCTGGGCCACCGCGTGTGGGTGCTGATGAGCGACGGCGAATGCGATGAAGGCTCGAACTGGGAAGCGTTTCTGCTCGCCGCCCACCATGGGTTGGACAACCTGATCGCGATCATCGACTTCAACAAGCTGCAGAGCTTGCGCAGCGTCGAGGATACGCTGCGACTGGAGCCGCTTGCAGACAAGCTGCGTGCCTTCGGCTGGTCGGTCGAGGAGGTCGACGGCCACGATCATTCTGCTCTGAATAAGCGGCTCCGGGCACTGCCGCGCACGGTTGGCAAGCCGACGTGCTTCGTCGCGCACACCGTGAAGGGCCGAGGCGTGAGCTTCATGGAGAATTCCGTCCTCTGGCACTATCGCACGCCGCAAGACCAGGAGTATCTCGACGCGGTGGGAGAGCTCGATCGGAGACGCCCGGCGCCGTGAGAGACAGTTTCGTCGAATGCCTGACGGAGCTTGCCGGCAACGACGAGCGGGTGATGCTGGTGACGGCGGATCTCGGCTTCGGGATATTCAACACGTTCATCGAGCGGTTTCCGGACCGTTTCCTCAATGTCGGGGTGGCCGAGCAGAGCATGATCGGCACGAGCACTGGGCTCGCCCTGGAGGGCTGGACCGTGTTCGCCTATTCCATCGGCAACTTCGCGACGCTGCGTTGCCTCGAGCAGATCCGCAACGATGCGGCCTATCATTCGGCCAACGTCAACATTGTGTGCAGCGGCGGCGGCTTCACCTACGGAAACCTCGGCATGTCGCACCACGCCACCGAGGACCTCGCCGTCATGCGTGCTCTGCCCGGCGTGACGGTCGTGGCACCCTGCGATCCGTTCGAGACTGCCCAGGCAACGCGGGCGCTGGCCGCCGCCGACGGCGTGGGCTACCTGCGCATCGAGAAGCAGGTGCCGATCGACACGTCGACGACGGGTGGTCCCTTCAAGCTCGGTCGTGCACGGCGCGTGCGCGAGGGCTCGGACGCAACCATCATCGGGTGCGGAGGTCTGGTGTCCGAGGCCCTGATCGCAGCCGAGCGGCTGGCGCAGCAGGGAATTTCTGCCCGCGTCGTGAGCATGCATACGCTGACGCCGGTCGATGCCGAGGAGATCGGCGACGCCTTGGCGACAACGCGAGCGATTGTCACGGTCGAGGAGAACCAGATTTCGGGAGGGCTCGGCGGGGCGGTTGCCGAGGTCTGCGCCGAGCGCGGCAGTGGCACGCGCCTCAGGCGCCTCGGTCTCGCCAATGTCTACTCGTCGATCGTCGGGGACCAGAAGTATCTTCGCAGCTACTACAACATGGACGCCAAGGCGATCGAGCGGGCAGTCGCCAATCTCTTGCATTGACGGGGACGACGCGAGCAAGCTGATGCGGTATCGGCACCTCGAGAGGCCACAGGCCCAAAGAGCGCTTCGTGGAATGGAGCATGACAGAGCATACTGACGGCAGTAGGGCGACGACATCGGACGTCCTTTTGAGGGCCATGGATGTTGCTCTCGCGGCCATCGGATTGGTCGTGCTCGCGCCGGTCATACTGGCTGCCATGGTCGCGGTCTGGTGGCAGGACGGCCACTCGCCGCTCTACATCGCCAAGCGCGCCGGCCTCGGCGGGCGGCTGTTCGACATGGTCAAGCTCAGGTCGATGGTCAAAGGCGCCGATCGTACCGGCGTGTCCTCCACCTCATCGGGCGACAAACGCATCACTGCCATCGGCCGCGCGATCCGGCGCTACAAGCTCGACGAGATCACGCAGCTCTGGAATGTGCTGCGAGGCGACATGAGCCTGGTCGGGCCGCGCCCGAACGTTCCGCAGGCGGTTGCGCTCTATACCGATGCCGAAAAGCGGCTGCTGACCGTCAAGCCCGGCATCACCGACCTGGCTTCGATCGTATTCTCGGACGAGGGAGAGATCCTGAAGGGCGCCGAGAACGCCGATCTCCTCTACGAGCAGATCATCCGCCCATGGAAGAGCCGCCTCGGCCTGTTCTACGTCGACAACGCGACGATCGGCATGAACATCCGGCTGGTGGCGCTGACCGCGGTCGCGATCGTCAACAAGCCGGCGGCGCTGCGCGGCGTCAGCCGGATCCTGGTCGCCGGTGGCGCCGATCCCGAGTTGATCCGCGTCGCCGAGCGCCGCACTGCGCTCTATGCCTATCCGCCGCCAGGTGCATCAGAGATCGTGCAGCAGATTTGACTTTGGAAGCTCGAGTTCGAAAAGACCCGCGATGATCGACCAGTTCCATGTGGGCGAGCGGAGGGCATGATGGCGAGCCTCAGAGCGGTTGCGCGCAAGGCGGTATTTGCGGCCCTGCTGAGCTCCGCCGCAGTCGCATCGTTCATTGTGACCCTGCGCATCATGCCGGCCGCACGACCTGCACTCACCGCTTCCAGCATGCGGTCGATGCTCGATGCCCTCGAGGCCTGTGGACAGCAGGACGCACAGAAGAAATCGGCCTGCCTCGCGGACGCAACCACGATCAGCGCCTCGATCTCCGCCCTGAAGCCGCAGGAGTATGATTTTTTCCGGGCGGCTAATTTCAACGTCTACGTAATGAACCAGTTCATCGTCCTCAATCGCAAGACATGCGGAGCTGGCGACATCACCGTCGACGAGTTCCACTATCGCGCCTGGCCCGTCAGCAAGGCTGACCTGCCGGAGCGCTCGAGGGAGCATGGCTTCATCGGCGGCGTGCAATCGTTCAGCAAGTCCGGGTTCCGAGCGGGCCCGGCCTGCCTCATGGTGCTCAAGTTGCCGTTTGCCGGGCTCGAGCAGCTCGAGATCGGACAGTACGATCGTGTGGCGCGCAAGTGGGAGTGGCGGGTACATGAGAAGATCTAGCCGATGCCGATCGCGATGCGAGAGCGAGGAGGGCCGGCGCGACGTGCGAGGGATGCGGCTCGGCGGTGCCACGCAGTCCGGGCGATCGGTCGCCGCGCATCGCCTTGACAAGGCCGGAGTCGCACAGCAAGTGATCCGACAAGCCCAAAGGACAGTTGGCCGGCGCGGTTTCGTGCGTCTGGCCAGGGCCGGCACCTCGCCGGCGCCGCGCGACAGGACGGAGTGATACGGATGTCGAGCATCGAGCAGCGAGTGAGCGATCTGCGCCAGCACATCGAAAGGCTGGGTCGGACGTCCAACGAGCAATGGATGGCGAGCCTCGACGAGCGCAAGCGCAAGGAGCTCGAGTTCCACGACGCGCACCGCGATCGGGCCAAGGCCGAGACCAAGATCGACCAGGACACCTACGAGAAGTTCTACGGCAACAAGAAGTACTACGTCGCGACGAAAGCCTCGCGGGAGTACACGAGCGACTGGATCGCGCAACATGCCCGCAATTCGGTGTTTCTCGACTACGCCTGCGGTGACGGTGTCAATGCGATCGCCGCCGCGAAGGCGGGGGCCTCGCTGTCGCTCGGCCTCGACATTTCACCGGTGTCGGTCGCGAATGCAACTGCCGATGCGGCCAAGGCGAGTGTCTCCGGGAACACCTGCTTCTTCCAGGCGGATTGCGAGAATACCAAGCTGCCGGATGCCTCGGTCGATACGATCATCTGCTCGGGGATGTTGCATCACCTCGACCTCTCCTATGCCTTTCCCGAGCTGCATCGCATCTTGCGGCCCGGCGGACGTATCCTCGCGGTCGAGGCGCTCGACTACAATCCCGCGATCAAGCTCTACCGCATGCGGACGCCCGAGATGCGCACCGAGTGGGAGAAGTCGCACATCCTGAGCCTGAAGGACGTGAAGTTCGCCGAACGGTTCTTCAAGATCGGCGAGGTCAGGTACTGGCACGTCCTCGGCATTGTCGCGCCCCATGTCGGCTCGTTCGCGGAGACGCTGCACAAGATTGACAAGGTGCTGACCAGGATTCCTTACGTCCAGCGCATGGCCTGGATCTTCACGTTTGAGCTGATCCGCCATCCATCGGCTTGAGCGGCCGATCGACCCGGCACCGGGCAGAGTTCCTGTACCGCCATTCGTCCACTCGATCGCGAAATACTTGTCAGATCATTCATTTCCGGCATGCAAGCAATGACTGAGCCCCAAGCGGCGCACGATTTCAATACGGTCACCGAACTGTCCGGCGACGACGTCACGCGCCAGCAGATCGCGAGCGCGTGTCACCGCTATACGTGGGCGGCCGGCTATTGCGCCGGCAAGGACGTGCTCGAGGTCGCCTGCGGCAGCGGCATGGGGCTCGGCATCATTGCCGGGGTCGCCCGTTCGCTGAAGGCCGGCGACATCACGCCGGCGCTGGTCGCTCGCGCGGCATCCCACTACGGCGATCGCGTGTCTGTGTCGGTCATGGACGCCGAAGCGCTGCCGTTCGCCGCGGAAACGCTCGATGTGGTCATCCTGTGCGAGGCACTCTATTACCTCCCGCGTCCCGAGCGCTTCGTCGCCGAGTGCCGGCGCGTGCTCAGACCAGGAGGCATGGCCCTGATCACCAACTCCAACAAGGATATGCCCGACTTCAACCCGAGCCCGTTCGCGGTGACCTATCACGGGGTCGTCGAGTTGCAGTCGCTGTTGGCCACTCATGGGTTCTCGACGGAATTCTTCGGCTACTGGACCTACGAGGCGGCGCCGCTGTGGCAAAGGGCGCTCATTCCAGTGAAGAAGGTCGTCGTCGCCTCGGGGCTGATGCCGCAGACCATGCAGGGAAAGAAGCTTCTGAAGCGCCTCGTGTTCGGGCGGCTCGAGCCGATGCCGGCCGAGCTGTCGTCAGAGGGCCACACGTATCATCCGCCGGCGCCGCTAGCGTCCGGCATTGCGGACCGCCGCCACCGCGTGGTCTATTGTGCGGCGCAGCGCTCGTGATCCTCGGGGGCGCAAAGGCGTGACGATGCGATGATGAAGATCCCGTTCTTCGACTACCCGGCCCTGTTCAAGCTCTACGAGGCGGAATTCGTCGAGGCGTTCCGCGATGCCGGCCGACGCGGTGCCTTCATCATGCAGAAGGACCTCGCCGACTTCGAGGCGACGCTCGCCAAGTACACCGGCGCCAGGCACGCGATCGGCATGGCGGACGGTACGATGGCGCTGTTGTGCGGGCTGCGCGCGGCGGGCGTCGGAGCAGGAGACGAGGTCATCGTTCCCTCCCACACGTTCGTCGCGAGCGCCGCCGCCATCCACCACGCAGGTGCGACACCCGTGCTCGCAGACTGCGGCCGCGACCATCTCATCGACCCCGCTTCGATCGAGCGCGTGATCTCGAACCGAACGCGCGCGATCATGCCCGTGCAGCTCAACGGCCGCGTCGCCGAGATGGACCGGATCGTGGCATTCGCCACGGCCCACAAGTTGAGGATCATCGAAGACAGCTGCCAGGCCCTCGGCGCCAGGTACAAGGGCACCCAAGCCGGCCGCTTTGGTATCGCCGGCGCCTTCTCCTTCTATCCTTCGAAGACGCTCGGCTGCTTCGGCGATGGCGGCGCACTCATCACCGACGACGACGATGTTGCCGACTATGCGCGCCTGCTGCGCGATCACGGCCGCGGCAAGTCAGGCAAGGTCGAGGCGTGGGGCTACAACTCGCGGCTCGACAACATCCAGGCGGCGATTCTGAATGTGAAGTTCCGCTACTACGACCGGGAGGTGGCGCGGCGGCGCGAGATCGCCGGGCGCTATCACGCCCGGTTGAAGGAGGTTGCGCAGCTGCTGCTGCCGCCGGCGCCCGACTCCGATTCCGACCACTTCGATATCTACCAGAACTACGAGATCGAGGCGGAGCGGCGCGATGCGTTGAAGGCCGCGCTGCAGGAGCAGGGCATCGGCACGATCATCCAGTGGGGCGGCCATACGGTCCACCAGTTCGCTGCGCTGGGCTTCACTGACCCGATGCCGGCAACCGAGCGCATGACGGAGCGCTACCTGCTCTTGCCGATGAATGTCTCGGTCGACAACGACGCCGTCGACACCATCTGTGACGCGATCCGCCGCTTCTACCGCCACTGAGACGGCGCCAGCCGCCCGCATCCGAGGAGCCCTTCGTCATGTCCAAGAAGCCCCCAGCCGTCTCGGGCGGCTTCCGAACGGAGGCGGAAAGTCAGGAGGGCGTGCGCAACAAGGCGGTGTTCGATGCCAGTCCACTTCCCTGGGAGAAGAAGCTCGAGAACTTCCCCAAGTACGTGCGGCGGCAGAACCTGACCCGCTTCCTCGCACTCTACGAGGTCTTCAAGCAGGTGCTGGAGGTGAAGGGCTCGATCATCGAGTGCGGCGTCAACCAGGGCTTCGGCATCATGACCTGGGCGAAGCTCTCTGCGATTCTCGAGCCTGCGAACCTCACGCGGCGCATCTACGGCTTCGACACCTTCGACGGCCTACCCGAGCCCGATGCCAAGGACCGCGCGGCGGCGAGCATGCACGTCAAGGCGGGAGATCTCGCAGCCGACAGCTACGACGAGATCATGCAACTCGCCGAGATCCACGACTCGACCCGCTTCATCGGCCATATCCCGAAGATCAAGCTGATCCGGGGCGACGCAGCGGAGACCATTCCGGCGTTCATCGCCGAGCATCCCCACCTCGTCGTCTCGCTGCTGTTCCTCGACTTCGACCTCTACGAGGGCACCGGGGCGGCGCCCGAGCACTTCGTGCCGCGCATGCCGAAGGGGGCGGTGATCGCCTTCGACGAGCTCGACAATCCGCTATGGCCCGGCGAGACCGCGGCGATGCTCGAGTTCAGCGCCAAGAGCAGGCTCCGCCTCAAGCGTCTGCCCTTCGATCCCTACATCGGTTACGCCGTGATCGAGTGAGGTGCGCGGGTGCGCGGTGGCGGCATCCCGCTTGCTGCGCCGAGCTGTTCGAGAGTTTGCGTCAATTTCGACCGACCGGTTTCGATGAATTAAGCAACCCTTTGAAGGGTATCTTATCGATCCCGACCTACGATCGCGCCTCAGTGGGGTGAGTGGCGGCTGGCGCCAAGGACCCGGTGACACCGCAGGCGGGCGGTGCGCCGGCCGGGCCGGCCGAGTGGTCGGAGTGGCGTCGGATGTGCGAGCTTTGCCTGCCCGGCTTCTCGCTGTTTCACGTCGCGGGCCGCGAAGGCGCCGCGACGGGTGCGACGCTGGGCGACAGCTTCATCGCTCCGCACGCCAACGCCGGCGCCGGCACCCCGGCATCGATCTCGCCTGTCTCTCAATCGACCTTGTCGGTCTCGAGCACAGGCAACCAGGACATCGACGGGCTGCTCAGCGGCACCAAGTGGGGATCGAGCACGATCACCTACTCCTTCCCGGTCAGCCCGACGAGCTATGAGTACAGCGGCGAGCGCGACAGCAACTTTCATGCGCTGACCGCTGCGCAGCAGGCGGCTGCCGAGAAGGCCTTTGCGCTCTTCTCATCCTATACGAACCTGACGTTCACGAAGCTCACCGAGACCTCGACGACCCACGCCGACATCCGCCTGGCGCAAACGGATGCGACGCAGACGGCGTGGGCCTACTATCCATCGACCGCGCCGCAAGGCGGCGATGCCTGGTTCGGCTATTCGAACGGCATCATCGCCGATCCCCGCGCGGGCACCTACGATTTCACGACGATCCTGCACGAGCTCGGCCACTCCCTCGGTTTGAAGCACGGCCACGAGACCGACGTGTTCGGCGCGCTGCCATCGGCGCACAACAGCATGGAATACTCGGTGATGACATACGCCTCGTATGTCGGGGCGAGCACGTCCGCCGGCTATACCAACGAGGATACGAGTTTCGCGCAGACGCCGATGATGGACGACATCGCGGCGCTGCAACGCATGTACGGCGCGAATTTCAACTCGAATGCGACCGACACTGTCTACACCTGGAGCCCGACCACCGGCGCCCAATCGATCAACGGCGTCAGCCAGGGCACGCCGGCCGGCAACCGCATCTTCATGACGGTGTGGGACGGCGGCGGCAACGACACCTACGACTTCTCGAACTATGCGACGAACCTCACCGTCAACCTCAATCCCGGAAGCTGGTCGACGGCGTCGTCGACGCAGCTCGCACGGCTGCACTGGGACGGCTCGAAGGTGGCGGCCGGCAATGTCGCCAACGCCCTGCTCTACAACGGCGATACCCGCTCGCTGATCGAGAACGCCAAGGGCGGCAGCGGCGCCGACCGACTGACCGGCAACAGCGCCGCCAACACGCTCGAGGGCGGCGCGGGCAACGACATCCTCGACGGAGGATCGGGCAACGACATGCTGATCGGCGGCGCCGGCGCCGACAGCCTCTATGGCGGCGACGGGAATGATATCTACAGTGTCGACAGTGTCTTCGATACAGTGATTGAGGGAGTAGGTGCAGGTTCGGATCGCATCGATACGACGCTAACTTCCCTAACGCTTGGCGCAAATGTCGAGAACCTGGCATATGCGGGCATCTCGACAGCGAGCTTTTCCGGAACTGGCAATACTCTCAACAACGCGATCTGGGGTTGGGCCGGCAACGACACGCTTTCCGGTGGGGCGGGTAGCGACTATCTGGATTCGTCGTCGGGAAACGATGTCCTGAATGGCGGCACCGACAATGACCTCATGTTGGGTCGCGGCGGGAACGACACCTACTTTGTAGATCACGCTCTCGATGTTGTCGTCGAGCAGGCAGGCGAAGGGACCGACCGGGTCGAGGCTCTTCTTGCTCAAGTCACGCTCGCTGAAAATGTCGAGAACTTGGCCTACTCGGGCACATCGAGTTCAGCTTTTGTCGGCACCGGGAACAGCCTAGACAATGCCATTTGGGGATGGAATGGCGATGACCGGCTGTTCGGAGGTGCCGGCTCGGATTATCTCGATGGCAGCGGCGGCAGCGACTACCTTGACGGTGGTAGCGATTGCGACATCATGCTCGGCCGATCGGGCAACGATACGTACATCGTCGATCATGTGTCAGACCTCGTCATTGAGTACAGCGGGCAGGGAACGGACCGGGTCGATACGAGCCTTCTACGTTATGAACTCGTTGCTGCGGTCGAGAACATGTCGTTCGCCGGAGTTTCTACCGCTGACTTCACTGGTGTTGGTAACAGTGAAGCCAATGCAATTTGGGGATGGAACGGGAATGATCGACTAGTCGGTGATCTCGGCGACGACTACCTCTACGGTGCTGGCGGAAATGATGAGCTGTTCGGTGGAGCAGGATCAGACATGCTCGTCGGTGGGGCGGGGCTGGACACGGCAGTGTTCGCAGGCATTGCCACCGACTACACGGTATCGACCCTGGCGGACGGATCGCGCCATGTCGTGCACAACGCAACGATGGTCTGTGATACCCTGGTAGACATTGAAGTAATCCGGTACACGACCGAGACGATCCTCTACTGATCCGTCGCTTCCTCACGTTCTGACCGCGAACAGCTCCTTCTGCTCGGCAGCCTTCATCTCGCGCATGTGCCAGGGCAGGCCCTGCCGGCCGATCTCGTCCATGAACGGCTTCGAGGGCAGCTGCTCGACATTGAAGACACCGCCCTTGGCGCCGCCAGGCGCCTTCCAGTGGCCCTTGAACAGCATCATTGCGCCAACGACCGGCGGCACGCCCGTGGTGTAGGAGACCGCCTGCGCGCCGACCTCCTTGTAGCACTCCGCATGGTCGCAGACGTTGTAGATGATCAGGCGCTTCTCCTTGCCGCCCTTCCTGCCGGTGAAGATGCAGCCGATCGAGGTCCGGCCCGAGTAGTTCTCGCCGAGCGAGGAGGGCGCCGGCAGCAGCTCCTTTAAAAACTCGATCGGGATGACGGGGTGGCCCTTGTACATCACGGGGACGATGCGCGTCATGCCGACGTTCTGCAGAACGTCGAGATGCTTGATGTAGTTGTCGGAGAACGTCATCCAGAAGCGGATCTGCTCGAGGCCCCGGATATGCTTGACGAGGCTCTCCTCCTCCTCGTGGTAGATGAGGTAGCTTTTCCTCGGCCCGACCTCGGGGTAGTCGATCATGCAGGCGATCGACAGCGGATCGATCTCGATCCACTTGCCTCTCTTCCAGTACTTGCCGCGCTGGGTCACCTCGCGCAGGTTGATCTCCGGATTGAAGTTGGTGGCGAATGCCTTGCCGTGGCTGCCGTCGTTGCAGTCGACGATGTCGACGGTCGCGATCTCGTCGAACAGGAACTCCTGCGCGTAGGCGCAGTAGATGTTCGATTGGCCGGGATCGAACCCGCAGCCGAGGATCGCCATGATGCCCTTCTTGGCGAACTTCTCGTGATAGGGCCATTGCCACTTGTAGGAGAATTTCGCCTCGTCCCGCGGTTCGTAGTTGGCGGTGTCCATGTAGTGGACTCCGGTCTCGAGGCAGGCGTCCATGATCGGCAGGTCCTGGTAGGGCAGCGCCATGTTGATCACGAGATCGGGCTTGACCTTCCGGATCAGCGCGACCGTCGCCTTCACGTCGTCGGCGTCGACCTGGCTGATGTCGATCGGGGTCTTGCAGCGCGCCTTGATCTTCTCGCAGCTCGCGATGCGGCGCGAAGCGAGGTGGACTTTCTTAAAGACATCGCGGTTCATCGCGCACTTCTGCGCGACCACGGACCCGGCGGCACCCGCGCCGATGATGAGCACGCTGTCCAAGGCCCTTGGCTCCCTGTGTGAGGATTGGCGGTCAACTCGCCAGTTACGTCAGGCGGGTTTCGATTTCAATTGCAATCGGCGCCGGACCGCCGGTCGGCCGGCCTCACTCCACCTTCGCCTCGGCCCAGAAACCGATCCAGTGGGCGATGTGCTCCGTCGCGGGACCGGGCACCTCATAGGACCATGCGATCCGCTCGGCGCGCGCGCCGTCGGCCACGATGTCGTAGAACTGCACCCCGTGCGGACAGGCGCGGTCGCTCTCGGATTTGGCGGCCGCGTGCAGGAGGTGCATGCGGACGGCGCTGCGCGGAAAGTACGTGTAGCCGCCGTACTCGACGGTGCGGTTGCTCTCGGCGAGGAGCGCGCCGCGCCAGGTCGCTCGCTTCAAAGGCTGCATCTGCTGGAGTACTCCGCCGACCTGTGCTGGCCGCATCTCAGAACAGCTTCAGCCCCGGCGGCAGCGGCAGGCCGCCGGCGACATCCTGCATTTTCGCCTGCATTTCCGCCTCGACCTTGGCGCGCGCGTCCTGCATTGCCGCAACGATCAGGTCCTCGACGATCTCGGCCTCCTCGGGCTTCAGGAGCGAGGGGTCGATCCGGCAGCGGCGCACCTCACCCTTGCCATTGAGCGTGACCCTGACGAGGCCCGCGCCCGCCTGCCCCTCGATCTCGAGGGCCGAGAGCTCGTCCTGCATCTTCTGCATGCGGCCCTGCATCTGCTGGACCTGCTTCATCATGCCCATCAGATCCTTCATCGCGCCCTCGCTGATCGCTGCGGCCGAGCCGGCCGATGGCATCGAACCTTCATTGCGACATGCGTCCGCCCGCGCCGCTCGTCAAGGGCACTCAGCCGGTCCCGGTGTCGTCGTCGCGCGACCGCTCGAGGGGACGCACGCCCTTGATATCGCCCTCGGGGAAGGTTGCGAGCAGGGCTTCGACCGCGGGATGCCTGCTCATCTCCGCAATCTCGGCCGCCTCGCGGGCCTTGCGCACCTCGGCGAGCGTCGCCTCGCCCATCTCGCGGGACACCGCCACGACCCAGCGCCGGCCGGTCCACTTGCTGAGCTTCTCGCCGATCTCGTTGGCGAGGCTTCCCGGCGCGCGGTCGAGGACATGGATCTCGAGGCGGCCCGGCTCGAAGCGGACCAGCCGCACGTCCTCCTCGAGATGCACCTTCAGGCGGGCATCGCGGCGCTCACCGGCCAGCGCCGCGACCTCGGCGAAGCTCCTGGGGCCGACGGGCGCTGCGGCGCGGGCCGCCAGCGGACCGGCGGCGGTCGGCTGCCCGCTGCCGGCATTGAGGGGAGTGCGTTGCTCGGGTGGCGGGGGACCCGCGGGCGTGCGGACTTGGTCGCTCCCGGTGCCGCCACCGAGCGCCTTGATGATTTCGTCCGGGCTCGGCAGGTCGGCCGTGTGGCAGAGCCGGATCAGCACCATCTCCGCCGCAGCGGCCGGGCTCGGGGCCCGGTCCGTCTCCTCGATGCCTTTGAGCAGCATCTGCCAGAGCCGCGTGAGCAGCGGTATCGAGAGGCGCGCCGCGAGCGCCGCCGCCCGCCGCTGCTCCTCGGCCGGCAATCTCTCGCCGGCGCCGGTTGCGCCGCCGATCCGCGCGCGCGTCGTCGCGTGGACCGCCTCGGCGAGGTCGGCCAGTGCCTGTGCCGGATCGGCGCCGTCGCGATAGAGGCCATCGAGCGCGGCGAGCGATGCGGCGGTGTCGCCGGCAGCGATCAGGGCGAGGAGGTCGAAGACCCGGCCGCGATCGGCGAGGCCGAGCATGGCGCGGACCGACTGCGCGGTGACGGTGCCGGATCCCATCGCGATCGCCTGATCGAGAATGGAAAGTCCGTCGCGCACGCTCCCCTCCGCCGCCCGCGCGATCAGGGCGAGCGCGGCGTCCTCGGCGCTGGCGCGCTCGGACTTGACGATGCGCTCGAGGTGGGCTGCGAGCGCTGGCACATCGACCCTGCGCAGATCGAACCGCTGGCAGCGCGAGATGATCGTCACCGGCACCTTGCGGATCTCGGTCGTCGCGAAGATGAACTTCACATGTGCCGGTGGCTCCTCGAGCGTCTTCAGGAGCGCGTTGAACGCGCCCTTGGAGAGCATGTGCACCTCGTCGACGATGAATACCTTGTGGCGCGCGAGCAGCGGCTTGTAGCGCGCGCTCTCGATGATCTCGCGGATGTTGTCGACGCCGGTGTTGGAGGCGGCGTCCATCTCGATCACGTCGGGGTGGCGGCTCTGGATGATGTCGAGGCAGTGCCGGCCGTAGCCGTCGAGCGCGACCGTCGGGCGGTCGGGCAGGCCGTCCTTGGCGTAGTTGAGGGCGCGGGCGAGAATGCGTGCCGTGGTCGTCTTGCCGACGCCTCTGACGCCCGTCAGCATGTAGCCCTGGGCGATGCGGTCGGCGGCGAACGCGTTGGTGAGCGTCGTCACCATCGCGTCCTGGCCGATGAGATCGGCGAAGGTCTCGGGGCGATACTTGCGGGCGAGCACGAGGTAGGGCGCGGGCGCCGCGCCGTCTGCCGCGGCCTTCCTTGCGGCCGGCGCATTGCTCTCCGCGCTGGTCGATTTCTTCTTCGCCATCGCGCTCCGACCCCGGGTTGCGCTCCACCGGCCGTCACCTCGAGGGATGGCGCGGTCCGCGAAAGGAGAGGCTGGCGAACGACCCGGTGCCTGATCGTTGGGGCTGCTTCCTTCCGGACCTGACCCGGTTGGCGAGGGCGCCGTCCGCCGCCAACCTCCCGCATGGCATATGGCAGGTCGGACGGGGGAGCGCAACCGGCCTCCGAAGCGACTGCAAGTCCTGCAGAATTCAGCCCTTGAACGGCTTCTGGGCGCGCTTGTGGGCCTGCAGCGCCGCGAGCCGCTCGTCGCGCCAGCGGCTCTTCTCCGCAATCGCCTCGGGCGGTGGCGAGCGGCCCCAGTCGGCCACGATGCGGGCAACGTTCTCCGCACTGAAGATGTCGGCGGTGAGCGGCCGCCCGCTGAGCTTGGCGAGCGTTGCGCCGTAGCGGGTGCAGTAGTCCTCCGTGCCGCCCGGCGCATTGAGCTCGATCGTCTCGAATGGCCCCATGAACGACCAGCGCAATCCGAGCCCGTGCGCGATCGTCTTGTCGAGGTCGGCGGCGGTGCAGTAGCCCTCGGCGACGAGCCGGAACGCCTCGGCGACCAGCACCGCCTGCATGCGGTTCAGGATGAACCCGTCGATCTCCTTCTTCACCTCGATCGGCACCTGGCCGACGCTCTCGTAGATGGCGCGTGCGTGCGCGATCGTCTCGCGCGTGGTCCAGGGCGCACCGCACAATTCGACGATCGGCACGACGTGCGGCGGGTTGACCGGATGCGCGATGAGGCAGCGGGCGCGGCCGGCGAGGCGCTCGGTGAAGCGCGAGGCGACGATCGCGGAGGAGGAGGAGGCGAGGATCGCGTGCCCTGGCGCTGCCGCGTCGAGGGTCGCAAAGAGCGAGAGCTTGGCGTCCAGCGTTTCCGGTCCGCTCTCCTGCACGAGGTCGGCGCCGTCGACGGCGGCCTCGAGGGAAGCGGCGGTCGAGAGTCGCCGCACGGCGGCGTCCGGGTCGGCGATGAGGCCGTGGCGCGCGACATCGCTGAGCGATTGGGCGACCCGGTCCGCGGCGGCGGCGCGGATTGCGGCGTCGGCGTCGTAGAGGCGAACGTCCCAGCCGCCGCGGGCAAAGACGTTTGCCCAGGCCCGGCCGATCAGGCCAGTCCCGACGATTGCGGCAATCGGCATGCGATGGTCTCCCCGGTCCGGTTCGGGTCCGTACAAGCCGTATCACGGCGCGGGGCAATGCCGAAAGGCAGGGTAGGGCCGATGAGCGGCGTGGGCGGCCCTCGGCCGAGGCTCGCGGCTGGCTGCGGCTTTTGGCTTGGAATGCGACCGGAAGGCCCGCGCCATCGCGTCGGGGAGGGAGGTGTGTGGCGGTGCGACAGCACGAGCCTTCCGGTGGCTGGCACCGCCCTGAGCCAGGAATGGTTCCTGGTCCGTGAGCGATGCCAATTGAACCGGACGACGACCTTTTGAGCCCCCCGCCGTCCGGTGCCCCAGTTCCCGTTGCCGGTCCTGGGATGCGATCGATCTGCATCTGCGCTGGCGCTTGCCGGTGAAGCCCGCGCCGTAGTCAGTATTCCGCGCTCCGATTGGGCGCTTTCTGTGGCGGTCCGGCGACGAAACCTCGACAATCGGCGCGACTACGAGCGATAACGATCAAATCGACGCAATATTCCGAAATATCCCGGCTGCGTTGAAAGCATCGATTCTGCTCGACTGCAGAAGAAGTCTCGGTGAGTTGGTGCCGCGCGTCCTGACGACTGTCCCGGTGGGTCGCCGGGTCGCGTGAACCCTGCGAGCAATCGCGAACCCGTCGGCCCGCGGCATGCGCGGGCCCGAAACCGGCGGCAATCGCGCGATGTCGGATTGGACAAGAAGCGGGGTGGCGCGAGCGACGGGACTTGAACCCGCGGCCTCCGGCGTGACAGGCCGGCGCTCTAACCAGCTGAGCTACGCCCGCATTCCCCTGCAGCGCCCAGAGGCGCCGTGTCACAGAGCGCCCCGAATACGTTCTCGCCCTGGTGAAGTCAAGCCGCGCTACGGCCTGGTGAGAGGCGAGGCGTGCGTGGCGCCGGAAGGCCGATCACTTGTGATCACGCTCCGGCGAGAGCCCTTGGCGGGCGGCGGTCGTGTCACCCAGATACCCGTCAGACGCCCCAGTCGGGTCGATCTCCCCAGGAGCACACCCATGCGCATTCCGACAGTTGCCGCAGTTGCTGCACTCGCCGCCGCTCTCCTCATGCCCGCCGTCGCCGACGCGCAGTCGGGCAAGCGCCGCTCCGCAGCCGAGGTCGCGCGGTCGGTACCTGTCAGAGCCGAGACGGCCGATACAATCCGCGCCAACGCGGCCGATCCGTCCGGCAACTACCGCGGCTATCCCGACTGGGCTCGCTTCGCGTTCGGCCCGGTGCGGCCCGGCGGCAGCGGCGGCCGCTGAGCGAGCCGCCACCCGCGGGCTCCGCTTCCGCCTGTGCGCGCCAGCGTCGGCGGACGCGGGCTTCGGACGCCGTTCAGGCAGCGCCGCGCTTGGCGTCGACGCTCCACGGACCCGGCCCGGCAGCAGCGATGAAGAGGAAGACGAAGCAGTAGAGGATCGCGAGGTTGCCGCCGTTGAGGATCGGATAGAAGCCGCGGCCCGCGTGGCCGATGAAATAGGCGAACGCCATCAGGCCGGAGCAGAGAAAGGCGACCGGCCGGGTAAAAAAGGCCGAGCACCAGCAGGGCGCCGCCGGTGAGTTCGATGATCGCCGCGAACCAGATCAGCTCGCCGGTCGCGACGGGTCGCATGAACGGCCCGGGGAACGAGAAGAGTTTCATGAGGCCATGCTGCATGAAGAGCAGGCCCGACATGATCCGGAGGAGGCTGAGGAGGCGCGGACGCCAGGGTTCGAGTGTCCGTTCGAGAGTTGACATGATAGCTCCGAGCTTGTGCGGCGCCCCTGGCAAGGCACGCAAAGCATGCCACGGTCGATAGGGGTTGGCAAAGCTCGGCTGCCGGCGGGGATGGCACAACTCCGCAGGGGAGTTGGCTCTTCCACACGATTCAATGACTTGGATCGAAGTTGGAAACTGCGACCGTTCCAGGAGAGTCAAGGGCTCACCGTGGGCGGTGTCCAACCGAAAATCGACGTCGCGGACCCTGTCGCGATGCACCCGAATGCTGCCGTCGATGGCGGCCAAGGCCTCGAATGCCGACCGCCAGCAGTGTTGCGGCAGCAGCCAGCGAAGGCATGCGCACGGATCACTCCTGAGTTGGATCGGTGGTTGCTCTTGCTGTCCGAGGAAGCGGTGCAAACGCTGTGGGCAAACGGGTGAATGCACAAACCCTTCGTTGTTTCTTCGGTCCATGACTTAGGCCGGCGAATGGGGCGATCTACCCCGCCCTCGTCAGCGCCTCCTCGATCACGCCGACGATGGCCTCGCAGGCGTCGAGCGGCAGATCGAGCGGGATGCGCATGTCGCAGAGCCGTTCCAGCGTCGTGAGCGTTGCGGGAGGCGTATGTGGCGAGGCGAGATAGCGCCATTGGCTGGACAGCGACGTGTAGCCTTTCGGTTCAGCGCTGCCGAACCATTTGATGAAGACGCCACGGCTGCGGCAACCTTCGAGGAAGGCCTGCAAGCGTCGTTCGTCGAGTTCGAGAACGCGAAATTGTATCGAGCTCTGGACATAAGCCTCCGGCTGCGGCCGAACAGGCAGCGCAATTCCTTTGATGCACGCAAGCCCGGCAGCCAGCCGGTCGTGACGCTCGTTCCACTGGCGGGCGCGCTCCGGCAACAGCACGAGTTGCGGTCGCGATATTGCGGCGACGAGGTTCGACATCCTCATGGAGTAGTTCGGTGTGACGTACTTCCAGCGCTCGAACACAGCATCGCCCGGCCGGCGGCGATGCTGGCCGTACAGCATGTAGCTTCCCGAGTAGAGGATCGCGCGCGCCGCGATATCTTCGTCGTCGGTGATGAGCAGTCCGCCCTCCCCGCCGTTGACGTGCTTGTAGGCTTGCAATGAAAAGCAGCCGACTTTGCCGTACGTGCCGGTCGGTTTGCCGGCCCAAGACGCGCCCATCGTGTGTGCGCAATCCTCGATGACGGTGATGCCGAACCGGTCAGCGATCTCCATCACGCGAGGGAGATCCGTGATGTGGCCGCGCATGTGCGACAACAGAAGGTACTTTGCGCCGGTTGCCCGCGCCTTCGCCTCGAAGTCGTCGAGATCCATGGTGAGATCCGGCGTGATTTCGACGAGAACGTGCTCTGCCCCGGCATGTGCGATCGCACCGGGTACGGGGGCGAGCGTGAATGCGTTCATGAGCACCTTGTCGCCGGGCATCACGCCAGAGCAGACGAGCGCCAGAAACATCGTGCTGCCGCAGGAATTAGCCGCGACGCAGTACTGCGCGCTGACGAAGGCGGCGAACTCTTCCTCGAGCAAGGACACATCGGACCGGTCGCCGAGTGTTTCGCCGTAACGATGCAGCCAACCCGACTGTAGTAGGTCCACGGCGCGCGCAATCCCCTCGTCAGGGATCTCGGGCGGTTGTGAGAGGTCGATGTGCAGTGCCGTCTCGGACATATCTGTCCCTGCGATCACTCTGCGACAGGAGTGCCCTTGTCGAGGTTGGTACCCGGAAAATACTTGTCGAGCCGCACATCCGCGGAACGTGCATGCGCCTCCATCCCTTCGATGCGCGAGATGCGCGCCGTCGCGAGCGCAACCTGCTTGGAGCCCTCACGGGTCATGCGCTGCCAGGAGAGGGGCTTCAAATACTTGTGCACCGACAAGCCGGCCGAATAGCGCCCTGCGGCCTTGGTCGGCAGGATGTGGTTCGGTCCAGTCGCCTTGTCGCCGTAGGCGACCGTCGTCTCCTCGCCGAGAAACAGCGAGCCATAGTTCGTGAGATTGGCGAGCCACCAATCGAGGTCTCGCGCCTGCACCTGCAAGTGCTCGCAAGCATAGCGATCTGATATCAGTACGATTTCCTCGCGGGTGTCGCACAACACCACCTCGCCGTAGTCGCGCCAAGCAGCGGAAGCGGCATCGCGCGCGGTCCGCGGCAAGGTGGCAATCAGTTGCGGAATGCGCGCCATGACGCGCTCGGCAAGCGCGCGCGACGTGGTGATGACCCAGCCGGGGCTTTCGTTGCCGTGCTCGATCTGGGCAACGATGTCGGCGGCGACGATCTCGGGATCAGCCGTGTCATCGCAAATCACGGCTACTTCTGAGGGACCGGCGAACACGTCGATGCCGACTTGGCCGAACAGCATCCGCTTCGCTTCGGCAACGAACTTATTGCCCGGCCCGGCAATGACATCAGCAGGCTTGCCCGTGAAAAGGCCGATCGCCATCGCGGCCACCGCCTGCACGCCGCCGAGCGTCATGATCACGTCGGCGCCGGCCCGATGCATCGCATAGAGCACGAATGGATGAATGCCTTCACCGCGATAGGGTGCGGAACAGGCCATGACGGTCTTCACACCTGCCGCGCGCGCGGTCGCGATCGACATATACGCGGACGCGATGTGGGCGTAGCGGCCCGTAGGCACATAGCAGCCGGCGACGTTGATCGGCACCATTTTCTGGCCGGCGATGACGCCCGGCGAAAGCTCGACCTCGAAATCCCTGACGCTCGCGCGTTGCGCTTCGGCGAAGCGGCGGACGCGGTCGGTGGCATAGTCGATGTCGGCTTTGAGGTGCGATGGCAGGTCGCGCGTGCGTTGCTCGATCTCGTCGCGCGTTACAATGATCTCACCCGACCATTTATCGAGCTTCAGGGCATAATCTCGAACGGCCCGTTCGCGCCCCTTGGCGATGACGCCGAGCATCTCCTCGACGACGGCGCGCGCGTTGCCGCTTTCGGTCTCGGGCGTCTTCTCGGCGCGCTTGAGATAGCTGATGGTCATCTGGCCAGGTTCGCAGGTGGATGCACTTCGACGAGGCGTTCGACTTCAGACGCGACCCTTCCACGGCACTGCCCAGCGCTCGATCCAGCGCATCAGTAGCTCGAAAACATAGGCGACGATGCCGATCACCAGAATGCCGAGAATGACCACGTCAGTGCGCAGGAAATTCGAGGCATTGAACACCATCTTGCCGAGCCCAGCGTCTGCCGCAACCATTTCCGCCGCAACGAGGGTCGTCCAGCCGACGCCCATTCCGATGCGCAGTCCGACGAGGATTTCCGGCATCGCGCCGGGCAGAATGACGTAGCGCACGACCTGCCACGTCGATGCGCCCATCGACCTGGCCGCCTGGATTTGCTCCTGACTGATCGACCTCACGCCTGCGCGGGCGGCCAGCGCGACAGGCGCAAAGATCGACAAGAACAACAGGATGATCTTGGCTTCCTCACCGATGCCGAACCAGATGATCATCAGCGGCAGGTAGGCCAAGGGTGGCAGAGGCCGATAAAACTCGATCGGTGGATCGAAGATGCCGCGTGCGACACGCGACACGCCCATGGCGACCCCGACGGGAATACCGATGATGACGGCCATGATGAAGGCAGAAAAAACCCGGTACATGCTCCACAGGAAGTGAACCCACAGGGTGTGGCTGTCGAGATCACCGTTGACGGCCTGCTTGAAGGCGAACCAGATCGATTCGGGCTTAGGTAGAAACAGCGGCTTGATCCAGCCGAGGTGCGTCGCCGCGTACCACAGCAGCAGCATGGCGCTGACGCTGACGCCGCTCATGACCAGGCTCGAGCCTTCACCGAGCACGCGATAGCGGCTGGTTTTCCGTCGGTCCGACTTCACGGGCGATTGTTCGGCATCAACGGCCATGGTCGACCTCAAGCGAGAGCTGCAACAGGGGCCTCACGATCGCGAATATCGGCGAGCACTGCCTCTCGCAGCCGAATGAACTCGGGGTCGGATTTGACCTTGCGCGCATCCCGGCAGTCGATGAAACGGCGGCCAAAGTCGAGGTCGTAGCTCTTCTCGATCTTGCCCGGACGCGGGGTCATCACGATCAACTTGGTCGCGAGGAACAAGGCCTCCTCGACCGAATGCGTGATGAAGAAAATCATCTTGCCCGTGCGATCCCAGACGTCGAGAATCAATTCCTGCACCGTCTCGCGCGTCAGGGCATCGAGCGCACCGAGCGGCTCATCCATCAGCAGCACTTCCGGGTCGGAGGCGAGCGCGCGCGCTATGCCGACGCGCTGCTGCATGCCGCCCGACAACTCGTAGATCATCTTGTTGCCGAAGTCCTGCAAGCCGACCAGCTTGAGCTTTTCCTGCGCGAGGGCTCGCCGTTGCTCAAAGGGCATGCCGCGCATTTTCAGGCCGAACGACACATTGTCGAGCACCGACAGCCACGGCATCAAGGCATGGCGCTGAAACACCACGCCGCGGTCGGCACCCGGACCGGTGACCGCTTTTCCGTCGAGCCGTATCTCGCCTTCGGTGGCCTCGAGGAAGCCGGCCATGACCGAAAGCAAAGTCGTCTTGCCGCAACCGGACGCCCCGATCGCGACGATAAAATCTCTGCCTGCAAAATCCAAGTTGACTTTGGACAATGCCTCGACGTCGCCATCGCGCGTCGCATAACGGACAGAAAGGTTTCTGATCGACATCGACGCACGCTCTGCCCGCCGCCTCGGCTCGGCATCGCTGGGTGCGACTGAAGGAATGGACACGACGTTACCGCCTGACCGCTTGGAGCCTCGGGATACTGCAAGCCGCCGCGAGGATTTTGCAGACGCGCCAGGCATTGTCGAGTGGCGGAGCGTCTCGCGACGCCCCGCCACTTGCTTGGCTACTTTGCCGCCGCTGCCGCATACTCCGGGTTGACGAACTTGCCGAAGTCAGCCGGGATTTCAGTGATGCGTCCCTGCTCCTTCAAGAACATGGCCGTATTGGCCATGGCCTTGGCAACGCCCGAGGCCTTGCCGCCGCCGAGCCACGAATTGGACGCCTGTTCGGCCGCCGTCGGAAAGCCGTAGTCGTTGAGCGCGTTTGGCACATCCTTCGGTGTGGCACCGACCACTTTGGCGATCGTCTTTACGAGAGCGCTGTCGACCGTGTACTTAGCTCTCTCGGCTTTGTAGGTTGCGTCGGCTTTAGCCATTTCCTTGACCAGAGCCGTGACGAACGGCTTGTTCTTGTCGGCCCAGGCCTTGTTGACCATCAATGCATCGAACGTCGGCGCGCCCTGCTTGGCCACGTCGGACGAAGAGATGATCATCTTGCCACCGCCGGCCTTCACCTTGGACAGCACCGGGTCCCAGATGAATGTGCCGTCGAGATCGCCGCGCTCCCAGGCAGCCGCGATTTCCGGCGGCCGCATATTCACGATCTGCACTTCTTTCGGGCTGATCCCGGCTTTGGTCAGCGCAAACATGAGCTGATAGTGCGCCGTCGATGCTAGTGGCGTCGCGATCTTCTTGCCTTTCAAGTCGGCGAGCTTCGTAATGCCGGACTTTGCCGACACCACGAGCTGCTCCGCGTTGTTGATGTCGTCGATGATCCATACGATCTGTACGTCCATGCCCTGAGCCGCCGCCGCGGTCGCCGGCGACGAGCCGACTTCACCGATCGGCACTTCGCCCGACGCCATCGCCTTGATCACATCGCCGCCACCGCCGAACATCTTCCAATTGATCTTGTAGCCAGTTGCCTTTTCGACGGCTCCAGCGGCCTGCTGCACTCGGAACGGTACGATCATGTCCTGATGTGCAATCGTGACTTCCTTGGTTTGCGCGTGCGCGGCGCCGGCGCTCAAGACGAATGCAGTCGACAGCGCCAGAATTGATCTGCGGTCCATGCTTTCCTCCTCCACGATTGCGAACTTTGGTCCGCGACACGCCTCAGGCAATGGATCCGACGCGTATCGCGTAGCGACCATCCCCGGTACCCATGTACGGATGAGAGCGCTTGCAGCCAAGGAAGCAGACGCTCTCACGGAGGTCAAGCGTGATCGGGCTAACCGCTACCGGCGGTTCTTGAAATTTCTTTCAAGTGTGCGATCGTCGACCGATGAAACAGTCGCGCCGTCCTCGTCTGATCGAAGTAGCTAGGCGCGCCGGCGTTTCGACTGCGACGGTATCAAGGGTGCTTGCGCATCCAACGATCGTACGCGCCGAGACGTCCGAGCGTGTGCACGCCGTGATCGCCGAACTCGGCTATCGGCCGAATGGTTTCGCCAGAGCGTTGGCAGGAGGAAAGTCGCGCACGGTAGGCTTCGTCGTGCCGACGCTCGACAACGCGGTTTTTTCACGCGCGCTTCAGTCGATGCAAGCGGTCCTCTCAGGTGCCGGATATCACTTGCTGGTCGCATCGAGCGACTACACCCCTGCCGCTGAAACGGAAGCGATCCGTGCCCTCATCGGGCAAGGTGTCGATGCCTTGGTCGTCGTCGGTGCAGATAGAGCACGCGAGACCAGCATGCTGCTCGAGCGTGCAGGCATTCCTGTCGTGGTCACTTGGGTGGAGGATCACCGGTGGCCGTCCATCATCATCGACAACCACCTCGCGGGGCGGCTGGCAGCGCAGCATCTGCTCGATCTCGGCCATCGCCGGATTGCAGTGGTTTCGCTTCCGGTGCTTCACAATGATCGCCAGCGCAAGCGAGTTGCTGGTGTGCGACAGGCGCTTTCGGATGCGGGTGTAAGATTGCCCGACGCCTATGTTCGGGAACAGTCGACGACGGTTTCTGGCGGCCGTGCGGCCGCCGCCTCGCTGTTGCAATTGCATGAGCCGCCGACGGCGATTGTTTGCTGCATCGATTATCAGGCTGTAGGAGCTATGATCGAAGCTCAGGCCTCGGGTCTCGACGTTCCCGAGCAGATGTCGGTTGTTGGGATCGACAATCTGGAATTCGGTGAACACCTCAATCCATCTTTGACGACAGTGCAGGTGCCAACGGCGGCGATCGGGGAGCGGGCCGCGCTGCAGATCATTGGACGGCTCGCCAAGCAGAAAATGCCTCGCGTCGAATGTCTCTCGATCGAGCTGATCGCCCGCAAGTCTTCAGCCCCACCGAGACCAAGCCGCTCTGGTGCGGATTGAAGAGGGTTCGCCAACTATCAGCTTGCACAACGGCTTCGATTTACCGGATCGTTTCTCGCCGTCTGGTGCTCCAGCATTTGGCCCGGCGGGGGTTGGCAGGAAGTAACCGGCGTCCAATCGTCAACTCTGTTCGTCGCGGCAACCCAGTCGACCTATTTGCAGTGCAGCAAAAAACTCCCTGCAACGTCGTCGAAGGCGCACATTGAAAGCACACGCCGAGTGATCATCCGTGTCTCGGGACGACCGTTTCGTGGGCCGTTGCCTCCGTGTCTCACTTTGACGCCAGAACCAGAAGCAGACCCGGCGAGGCCGCGCAATCACTGCTGTCGCCACTTCACCTCGGGCTCGCTCGCGTCGTTGCGGCGACCACCGGTGACGGTCGGTCAACAGTCGAATGCCGCCATGTCGATTGGGGCGAAGCGACGGACCGCTGGTCGGGGTGCGACTCCCACCATCGTCCTCAACGGGAACGGCATCGGACGGCGTCAAGTGCCCCCCGTCCTGGTGCCGTCGCGCGCCGCCGGCTCGGCATTGCGCCGTATGCGGGTCCGCCGCGCCAGCATGTTGAGCCCCTCGACTAGCGCCGAAAAGGCCATCGCCGCGTAGATGTAGCCCTTGGGCACTTTCGCGCCGAAGCCTTCCGCGATCAGCACCGTGCCGATCATGAGCAGGAAGCCCAGCGCCAGCATGATGATCGTCGGGTTGGCGTTGATGAAGTTGGCGAGTGGCGTCGCCGCCAGCAGCATGACGATGACCGTGACGACGACCGCGATCACCATGATCGGCACGTGCTCGGTCATGCCGACCGCCGTGATGATGCTGTCGATCGAGAAAACCAGGTCGAGCACGACGATCTGCACCATCGCGGCAGCAAAGCCGAGCGAGACGTCCTGGCGGTCGAACACGTCGGGGCCGTGGTTGGGATCGACGCGATGATGGATTTCCTTGGTCGCCTTCCAGACCAGGAACAGGCCGCCGGCGATCAGGATCATGTCGCGCCAGGAGAAGCCCTTGCCGAGGATGCTGAACACCGGCGTCGTCAGCTTGACGATGTAGGCGATGGTGCCGAGCAGCGCGAGCCTGAGAATGAGGGCGAGGCCGATGCCGATGCGCCGGCCGACCTCACGCTGGTGCTCGGGCAAGCGATTGGTCAGGATGGCAATGAAGATCAGGTTGTCGATCCCGAGCACCACCTCCATCGCGATCAAAGTCAGGAGGGCGGCCCAGGCCGCGGGGTCCGCGGCGAGCTGCATCAACGTGTCGAGCATGCGGCGTTTCCCCGTCCGTGGCGGTGGCTTCGGCCTTAAGTCGGGAGCGAAGCGGAGAATGTCAACCTCGGGGCAGGCTGGCACCCGCCGGCACTGGGTTGGGACCTAGATTCGGGTCCAGGGACGCTTCCCGGGCGGGGAACTCGAGGGGCAGGGCCCCTCGAGCTCTGTCGTGCGCAAACACGGCGCTTCGCGCGGCCTACTCGGCCGCCTGCTTGTGCTCGGCGAGGACCTGATCGGCGAGCCGGCCGGTCAGCTCGGCGAGGTGATCGAACTTCGCCGTGAACGTGCCGACACCCTGCGTCACCGAGCGCAGCTCGATGATCAGGTCGTCCATCTCGGCGGCCGGAATCTGCGCCTGCACCACGTCCCAGCCGGACCAGCCCACCCGCGTGTCGAAGCCGAGGATGCGGCCGCGCCGCTGCGGGATGATCGAGTTGACCGACGCCGTCGCCTCCGATGGCACAGCGATGTCCACCTGCATCACCGGCTCGAGCAGCACGGGGCTGCATGCCGGCATGCCCTCGCTCATGCCGAGCCGGCCGGCCTGGCGGAACGCCATGTCGGACGAGTCGACCGTGTGGTAGCTGCCGTCGGTCAGCGTCACCGCCACGTCGACGACGGGGAAGCCGAGCGGGCCGTGCTGGAGGTAGTCCTTCACCCCGATCTCGACGGAGGGAATGAACTGCTTGGGCACGACGCCGCCGGTGATCTTGTCGTTGAACAGGAAGCCCGAGCCGCGCGGCAGCGGCTTGATGTCGAGCACCACGTCGCCGAACTGGCCGTGGCCGCCCGACTGCTTCTTGTGGCGGCCGCGGATGCTCGTCGACTTCCGGATCGTCTCCTTGTAGGGGATCAGCCGGCGCTGGCGTTCGACCGTCACCGCGTACTTGCGTTGCAACCGCTCGAGCGCGACGCGCAGGTGCATCTCGCCCTGGCCGAGCAGGACGAGCTGGTGGGTATCCTGGTTGTGGTCGACAGTGAGCGAGGGGTCCTCCTCGAGCAGCTTGTTGAGCGCGGCCGAGAGCTTCACCTCGTCCTTGCGGTCCTTGAGCCCCATCGCCATGCCGTAGACCGGTTGCGGCGCGGCCTGCGACTTCACCTGCACGATGCTCTTCTCGGTGGTGATCGTCTCGCCGGTCTTGATCTTCTCGAGCCGGCCGAGCGCGACGGTGTCACCCGCCACGGCGCCGGGGCGCTTCCTCGTCTCTTGCCCCAGCATCGAGAACACGCCGGCGATGCGCTCGTCGGTCGCGGCTCCGTTCACCGTCGCGCCATCAGGCAGCTCCCCGGTCAGCACGCGTGCGACCGAGAGCTTGCCGCCGTGGCCGGTGTAAATGGTCTTGACCACCTGCACGGCTGATTTCGCATTCTCGAGCTTCAGCCGTCGCGCCGTCTCCGTGACGAATGGCGTCTCGTGGCGCAGCGCCTTGAGCAGGCGGATGATGCCGTTGCCTTTCTCGGCGCTGCCGAGGAACACCGGGCAGATCTGGCCGGCGCGCAGCTCCTTGGCGAGGTCGTCGAAAATCTTGTCGCGCGGGGGCTGCATGTCGGTGAGTAGCTGCTCCATCAGCTCGTCGTCGTAGTCGGCGAGCTGCTCGAGCATGTGGAAGCGCGCCTCCTTCTCCCGCTCGAGGATGCCGGCCGGCATCTCGACCAGCTCGGAGGGCGCGTGCTCCTTGTAGACGTAGGCGCGCTCGTGGGCGAGGTCGACGTAGCCGACGGCGATGTCGTTCTCCCAGATCGGGATCTGGCGCAGCACGAACGGCTTGGTGCTCGCCGGCTGCAGCAGCGCGAGCACCTCGCGCACGCGGGTGTCGAACGAGTCGATCTTGTTGAGGAAGAGGAAGTGCGGGATGCCCTGGTCCTCGAGCTGCTTCAGCATCACCTGCAGCGCGGGCACGCGCTTGGGGTCGGGCTCGCAGACGACGATGGCCGCGTCGCAGGCGGCGAGCACGGGCGCGCTCTCGTGCTGGAACTCGATCGAGCCGGGGCAGTCGATGAAGGTGAAACGGTCGCCGAGGAACTCCGCGTCGGCCACGTTGACCTCGACGCTCATGCCGTGCTCGCGGGCCTCCGGCGAGGCATCGCCCACGGTCGATTTGTCCTTGATGGTGCCGGGCCGCTTGACGGCGCCGGTGCGGGCGAGGATCGCCTCGAGAAGGGTCGTCTTGCCTGAGAGGTAGGGACCAACGAGTGCGATGCAGCGGGGGCTGCGGCCGGCGGGGCCAACAGACGGCGCCATGGTTTCCTCCTTTGCCCAGGCGCGCGGGGGCACAGGCCGCACCCCGCGCCTGGCAAAGGGCGCGACGCCCCATGTTCGCGCCGGAACGGGGCGGGCGCAAGGGCGTTGGTCGGATGGGGCTGCGGCGCAAGGCGAGAAGCCGCGGTTAAGGTCAAGAGAGGGCGAGGAAAACCCGAGCCGGCGCCAAGCCGCGGCCCGTATTTCCCCTTGGCACTCGGGCCACGGGCCCGGCGGCGGGCGGGTCCGCCTTGGCCGCCGGCATCTCGCTCTTGCGCCGATGCCTCGATCACCAAGAGTGAGGCGATGGTTCCGCCGGCCGCAGCGCGTGTGGCGACGCCGTGACCTTTCCGGAGACCCGCCATGCGCCTCTCAGACTTCAAGGCCCTCACGTTCGATTGCTACGGCACGCTCATCGATTGGGAGGCGGGCATGATCGCGGCGCTCGGGCCGCTCACCTCCAAGCTCGCGCCGGCGCTGCCGCGCAACGCGATCCTGGAGGCGCACGCGCGCCATGAGTCCACGCTGCAGCGCTACACGCCCGCCAAGGTCTACCGGGAGATCCTCGCGACCGTATACAAGCGCCTCGCGGAGGAGTGGGGGATCGCCGTGACGTGGGAGGAGTGCCTGGCCTACGGCCGCTCGGTCGGCGACTGGCCGGCCTTCGCCGATACGGCCGCCGCCCTCCATTACCTGAAGCGGCACTACAAGCTCGTGATCCTGTCGAACGTCGACAACCAGAGCTTCGCGCCGAGCAACCGCCGCCTCGAGGTCGCATTCGATGCCATCTACACCGCCGAGGACATCGGCTCCTACAAGCCGGACATGCGCAACTTCGACTACATGCTCGAGGGCCTCGAGGGCCTCGGCATCGCCAAGGGCCAGATCCTGCACACCGCCGAGAGCATGTTCCACGACCATGCGCCGGCGAACGCCTGCGGGCTCGCCTCGGCCTGGATCTATCGCCGCCACGCCGACACCGGGTTCGGCGCGACCATGAACCCGGGCAAGTTGCCGAAGGTCGACTTCCGCTTCGACAGCATGGCCGACCTCGTCAAGGCGCACCAGGACGAGCGGCGCGTTCGGTAGCGGCGGCTGCGCTCCGGTCAGATTCCCGCGCCGCGCCTCACGGCGCGTTCGGGTTGACCGTCACGTCGTTCTCGATCGCGACGCTCGCCAGCACGGTCGCGCCCGAGACGTAGTTGTAGACGACGTGCGTGGTCCCGCCGATCGAGATCGCACCCGGGGTCGTCCAGGTGCCGAGGCCGCCGCCGTCGCCGTCGACGAGGTCGACCACGTCGTCGATATTGCCGCCGATGATCACATTCTGCGTGGCATTGTGCGGCAGGGCGCCGATGTTGGCGAGGAAGTCGGTGTTCACCTCGGTCGACATGTTGATCACGTCGTCGGCGTTGAGGCGGAGCGTGATCTGGTCGACGCTGAGGCCGCCGGCGAGGAAGATCCGCTCGGTGCCGAGGAGGTTGGCGTCGGCCACCGTCGTCAGGTCGAACAGGTGGACGCCGGTGTCGAACAGGAACTGCAGTGTATCCTGGCCGGTACCGCCGTCGATCAGCCCGAAGCCGGCGTCGGAATCCGAAATCACATCATTGCCGCCGCCGCCCTCGAGCCGGTTGGCCGCGGAATTGCCGGTGAGCGTGTCTGCTGCGTCGGTCCCGATCACGTTGTTGAAACCGGAGATCACGTCGCCTTGGGCGTGGCCGTTGGCCGTTGCTCCGGTCGCCAGATTGACCGACACGCCGAAGAACGAGCTCTCGTAGCTCAGCGTGTCGTTGCCGCCGCCGCCGGTCAGCGTGTCGCCGCCGAAGCCGCCTTCGATGATGTTGTCGGCGGTGGAGCCGGTCAGCGTGTCGACGAACTCGGTGCCGATGACGTTCTCGAAGCCGGAGATCACGTCGCCCGCGGCATCGCTGCCGACGCCTGCGGCGGTATTCGCCTGGAGGTCGATCTGCACGCCGGCAGCGGAGTCTTCATAGCTCAGCGTATCGACGCCGAGGCCGCCGGCCAGCGTATCGCCGCCCGTCCCGCCGTCGATGAAGTTGTCGTTGCCGTCGCCGGTGATGGTGTCGACGCCGATGCTGCCGACGACGCCCTCGATGCTCATCAGCGTGTCGGCGCCGCCGTCGCCGTCGTTGGATGCGGTCTGCGTGACGAGATCGACCACGACGCCGTTGGGAATGGATGCATTGATGCCGGGCAGGTTGACGGCATTGCGGCCGTCGTAGTCGAGAACGCCGTAGTAGACGATATCGAACCCGAGCCCGCCGTCGATGGTGTCGTTGCCGGCGAGCCCCGCGAACGCGTTGTCGAACGAATCGCCGGTCAGCTGATCGGCGTAGCCCGTGCCGACGACGTTCTCGAAGCCGGCAAGCGTGTCGGTGCCGCCGGCGTAGTTGGTCGCCGTGCCGGTCGCCAGGTTGACGGTCACGCCGGTCCACACCGTCGGAAACTCGGTCGGGAACTGCAGATTGTGGTAGCGCCCCTCCGCCGGATCGAACGCATAGATGACGGTGTCATCGGTGCCCGTGCCGCCGTCGAGCACGTTGTTGCCGGGACCTCCCTCGATCAGATCGTCGCCGGCGCCGCCGAGCAGCGTGTCGTCGCCGGCGCGGCCGCTGAGAAGGTTGTGGTCGGCGGAGCCGGTGATGATGTCGTCGCTCTCCGAGCCGGCGACGTCCTCGATGCCGATCAGCGTCAGCGTTCCGCCCGAGACGCTGGTCGCCATGCCGGTCGCAAGGTTGACGGTCGCGCCGGGGCCGGTGAAGATGTCGCCGACATACATGTCGACCATGTCCTGGTCGCCGAAGTCGGTCATCGGATCGTCGCCGCCGACGACGGTGTCGTTGCCACCGAGCGCTCGGAATACGTTGCGCTCGTTGCCGCCGGCGAAATAGTCGGTCGAGTCGGTGCCGCGCGCGCTGTCGATGTTGAGCAGGGTGTCGGTTGCGCCGAAGCCGTCCTTGGCGGTGCCGGCAGCGACCATGGTCGGACCGGCGCCGATGTCCACGGTGATGGAACTCGTGGAGAGGTTGATGATGACGCCGCTCGTGCCGCCGAACGAAGCGTCCCGCTCGTAGCTGGCGAAGTCTCTGCCCACGCCGCCGTCGATGGTGTCGTTGCCGCCGAGACCCTCGAAGATCTCCTGGCGCAGGTTGGCCGTGGTGCTGCCCTGGATGACATCGACGAGGTTGGTGCCGCGCACGCGCTCGACGTCGATCAGCGTATCGGTGGCACCGGTGTAGTCGCGCGCGGTGCCGCCGGCGACCATGAACGTCCCGGCGGCAACGGTCCCCGATATGGCAGTGCTCGAGAGGTTGACGATGACGCCGGTGCCGGTGCCCTCCGAGTAGTTCACCCGATCGCGGTCGTCATAAGATTGGTCGAGGCTGACGACCGGCGTGCCGTTGACCGTGTCGGTGCCGCTACCCGGCACGAAGAAGTCGAAGCCGTCGCCGCCGATCAGGTTGTCGTTGTCGGTTTGCCCCTGGAGGTTGTCGTCACCGTCGCCGCCCTCGAGCTGGTCGTTGCCGGCGCCGCCGATGATCGTGTCGTTGCCGCCCTCGCCGCGCACCCGGTTGGCGCCGCCGTCCATCGTGATGCTGTCGGCGAACTGCGAGCCGCGGATGCGCTCGATGCCGATCAGCTCGTCCTGGCCGCCGGTGCCGTCGTTGGTGACGTCGGCCGCCCCGGCAGTCGCGGTCATCACTACGGTGATGCCGGTCGGGCCCGGCGCGTTGCGGTAATCTGCTTCGTCGGTGCCGAGACCGCCGTCGATGATGTCGTTGCCGCCGCGGCCGCGGAAGAACTCGAACGCAGTGAGACTGTCCGATCCGGTCAGCAGATCGGTGAACTCCGAGCCCTCGATGTTGTTGATGCCGCCGTTGAGATCGTCCTGGCCGATGCCGGCGGCGTCGGCGGGCAGGATCGAGTCGGCGAAGCCATCGGTGGTGATGCCGTCGTTGTTGAAATCGAGATCGACGAGCACGCCGGAGAGCGCGTTGCGATAGCTCACGCGCGTGTTGCCGTTGCCGGTGATCTGGTCATCACCGCCCCCGCCCTCGAAGGCATTGAAGCTTCCGAATGTGACCTCATTGAAGTTGGCGAACGCGGTGTAGGTGTCGGCGAAGCGGGTGCCGGTCACCTGCTCGATGCCGATGAGCGTGTCGGTGCCGACGGAAGCGTCGCCGACGACCAGCCCGGCGCTGGTTGCCGGGCCCGCGGCTGTGCCCAGCGTCACAGTGATGCCGCCGGTGACGTCGATTTCGCTGTAGGTCGCGCGGTCGCCGTCGGTGACCGTATTGACGAGAGTGGACGTGCCGATCAGCGTGTCGTTGCCGCGCCCGCCGACGAAGATGTCGAACCCGCCGGCAACGCCGGTCAGCGTGTCGTCGCCGTCGCGGCCAAAGAGGTTGTTGTCGACCGCGCTGCCGGTGAGCGTGTCGTTGAACTCCGAGCCACGCACCCGCTCGATGTTGAGGAGCGTATCGGTGCCGCCGAAGCCGTCGCTGGCAGTGCCGGTCGTCAGGTTGACGATCACGGCGCCCGGCGAGTTGCGATAGTCGACCTGGTCCTCGATGCCGCCGCCGCCATCGATCGTGTCGTTGCCGGCATTGCCGCGGAACTGCTCGAACCAGCCGCCGTTGGAGCCGATGAGCGTGTCGCCGAACGCCGAGGCCTCCACCGAGGTGACGCCGTTGACGCCGAAGGCGAGGTTGGCGAGGGTGAAGGTGTCGGTGCCGATGTTGGTCGCGCCCCCGGCGCCGACGGTGCCAGCGCCCGTGCCGGTGGCGAGGTTCACGGTCACCGCGCCGTTCGCATCGGTGTAGCTCACGCGTGTCCCGCCGTTGCCGGTGACGGTATCGTTGCCGCCGCCGCCGCGGAACAGGTTGAAAAGACTGGTCGTCCCGTCGTCGTTGAGGAACTTGCTGCGGAAGGTGATGTCGGCAACGAACATGTCGTCGGAACTCGTGCCGATGACACCTTCGACTTGGCTCAGCGTGTCGGTGCCGACCGACGCGCCGCCGACGACGGTCGAAAGCGAGGTGCCGAAGGCGCCGGTCAGGTTGGCCGTGATCGGACCGGCCGCCTGACTGTAGTCGGCTCTGTCGCCGTCTGTTCGGATGTCGAAGCCGGTGCCGCCGACGAACGTGTCGTCGCCCGCCCCGCCGCGGTAGGTGTTGCTACCGGACCCGCCCTCGAGCCGGTTGACGTTGGCATCGCCGGTCAAGGTGTCGTTACCGGTGCCGGCGATCACGTTCTCGATGCCGATCAGCGTGTCGGTGCCGATCTCGGTGCCGGTCGCGACGCCGGTCAGCAAGTCGACGGTGACTCCGGCGGTCGTCGCCGAATAGATGACCGTGTCGGTGTCGGCGCCACCATCGATGACGTCGTTGCCGGCGCCAGCGAAGATCAAATCGTTGCCGGCGTCGGCGAAGATGTAGTCGTCGCCCGCGGTGTCGACCAGCGTGTTGGCGCTGGCATCGCCGACGATGTTCGGCCCGACCGTGAGCAGGAACGTATCGAAGCCGGTCGCGATGCCGTCGGAGGCGATGACGTCGATCGAGATCGTGCCGCGGTCGCCGATGCCCGGCGTGCCGGAGAACGTGAGGGTCGCCGCATTGAAGGTGAGCCACGCGGGCAGCGCGCCGCCGCCGGTGAGCTCGGCCGTGTAGGTCAGCATCTGGTCGGCGTCGGGGTCGGCGAACGTGTTGCCCGGGACGACGTAGTTGAGCGTGCCGCCGACCGCGACGGTGGTGTCCGCGATCGGATTGGCGACGGCTGGCGCGTCGTTGGCGCCGTTGATCGTGACCGAGAGCGTGTTGGGTATGGTCGCGACGCCGTCGGTGATGCTGTAGTTGACGACGAAGGTGTCGGCCGCGGCGGGGATCAGGTCGGCGAACAGCGCGAGGCCTGCGGCGGTCAGCGCGAAGCTGGCGCCGGAGACCGTGTAGTGCGTGCCGGCGGTCAGCGTGCGGCCCTGCGCCGTCGTGATCGAGGCGGGCGTGCCGGTCGCGACCGGCGGCGCCGTCGGGCCGTCGGCGTCCGCGGCCGAGGCATCGACGATCAGGTCGACGCTGAGGGTCTGGTCCTCGGTGATCGTGCGGGTGATCGGCGTCGCGGTCGGCACGTTGTTCGTGCCGGAGATGGAGATCGTCACCGTCGCCGTATCGCTGAGGCCGGTCGGGTCCTCGATCGTGTAGGAGAAAGTGTCGACGCCGGTCTGCCCCGGCAGCACGCTGCCCGAGGGAACGAAGGTGAAGCTGCCGTTGGCGAGCAGCGTGACGTGCGAGCCGGATGCGAGCGTGACCGCCGTGCCGACGTTGGCACTGAGGCCGTTGACCGCGCTGACGAAGAGCTGCGAGGTCTGGCCGGTGTCGGGGTCGGTGTCGTTGGCGAGCACCGAGCCGGAGGTGGTGTTGATCTCGTTGACCGAAAAGGCGTCGCCAACCGCGTCGGGTGCGTCGGGCGCGGCGGCGATCGGGACCACGATGGTGACAGTTACGGCAGCGGCGCCGTCGTTCACGGTGATCGTGATGCCGCCCGACTGGTCGTTGTCGGGCGTGGCGATGTAGGTCAAGCCGTTCAGCGCCGCCTGCACGTCGGCCGCGGAGCCGGTGAAGACCATGACCTCGTCGGCAATGCCGTCACCGACGATGAAGGTGAGACCGGCCGTCGAGGCGAGCGTCACCGTCGATCCGGCATTGATCGAGGTCGTGACCGTCCCGTTGTCCGGATCGCTGATCGTGAAGCCGATGATGGTGACCGAGCCGTCCTCGTTGACGGTCGGTATGACCGCCGGAATCGAGATCGCGGGCGGCGTGTTGGTCGCGACCACGGGCACGACGACGACCGGCGGTGGCTCCGTGTCGGTGTTCGTGCTCGCGGTTTGCGAGGTGTCGGTGAGCAGCGTCACCCCACCCGTGGCCGACTGGTCGGTCGTCGAGCTGTCGGAGGATGAGCCGGAGGTGTTGCCGAGCAGGTCGGCCGACGTGTTGCCGGTCGCGAGGTCGGGCAGGTCGGTGCTGGCGGTCTGCGTCGTCTGCTCGGCGGCTGGTGCCTCGCCGCCGCGCTGCTCGGTCGGCGCTGTGGGCGCAGCCGGCGTCGTGCCGCCCGGATCGCCGCCGGGCGCCGGCGTACCGGGCACGGGCGTACCCGGCGCCGTCCCGGGCGCCGGTGCGCCGGGTACGGCGCCCGGTGCAACGCCGGCCGGTGCCGGTGTACCGGTGTTGGTCGGCGCCACGACGGGCTGGCCGGTCTGCACGCGGGCCTGGACGGAATTGTAGGTGCTGAAGGCGAGCCCGACGACCTGCTGCTGGGTCAGGATCTGGTCGGGCAGCTTGATGGTCTGCTGGAAGTCGCCGGCGGCGGTGCGCACGAGCAGGCTTTCGTTGGCGCGCGATACCGAGAAGAGGAGCTGTCCGGACGTCTTGTTGAACACGTCGAAATTGCCGACGCTGCCGTTCGGGTCGGGAATGAGCGTGTAGTTCGTGGCGCCGTTTTGGGCCGCGACCTCGATGACGCCGGAGGTGCCGCGGATGCCCATGGTCGCGACCGGCGTATCGATGCGCATGTTGCCGGTCGGCGCGATCTGGCCGGCGACGAACACGAACGTGCCCTGGACCAGGTTGAACAGCGAGGAGTTGTTCGATCCGCCCGGGCTGTAGGCGTAGCGGTCGAGCACCATCCGCGCGCTGTCGCTGAGCGTCAAAATCGTGCGATCGAGGAACGCGATGTTGACGTTGGCGCCGGCGCCGGTCTCGATCACGTCGCCCTGGTAGACGGCGGTGCCGGTCGAGAGCACGACGACCGTGCCGTCAGCCCGTCGCGCCGAGACGACGCCGGAGATGGTCTCGACCTGCCCGATGGGCGCGGCGGTGAGCGTCGGCGCGGCTTGCGCGAACTGGCCGCCGAAGCGCGGCCCGGCGAGCTTGGCGACGAGGTCGCCGGTGAGCAGGGCGCCGTCCGCCGACATCAGGTTCGGCGCAGTGGGGCTCGCGAAGAAGCCGACCACGACCACCTGCTGGCCGTCCGCGCCGGTGATCACGAGATCGGGGCCGCTGCGCGCATAGGCGCCCTTGAACATCAGATCGGCGTTGTCGATGATCACCGGACCCGTGCCGGTGGCGGCGAGGTAGCTGACGCTCCGCCCGTCGCTTTCGGAAAGGAACTCCGTCGCTCGGGCAACGCCCGACAGCTCGCTCGTCTCGGTCTTGCTGGCCATGATGCTCACCGCCGCTGAGAAGCCAAAAAGTATTGTCGAGGTCGTCAATCGTTGGTCGCGAAATAGGCGAGAACCCGCAGCCCGCCGGCTCTCGGCCCGAGAAATTCTAGCACTCCCTTGCCGTCAGGGCAGCAGGATTCGAACGCCGTCCTGGTCTGCG
>Ga0209398_1000097_pt1 | contig 67708 bp, 52 predicted proteins | sample AshMeaBigSpring_FD_184125 | JGI IMG/M metagenome (GOLD analysis project Ga0209398, IMG submission 184125) | Groundwater microbial communities from Big Spring, Nevada to study Microbial Dark Matter (Phase II) - Ash Meadows Big Spring (SPAdes)... | ecosystem: Environmental > Aquatic > Deep...
ACCCCCAACCCCCAAATGGGGGCTAAAGATTGCGACTAATTAACTTTTTTACGTTTATCAATAATTCATAAACTACGTCTTAAAGCCCCCATTTGGGGGATTGGGGGTCGAAAATGAAATTGCAAAAATGAACATTGTTCTAACTTATATAAATACTATTATATTCAGAATATGAGTGAATCAAAAATTATAAAAATAGATGTGGCGGGAGTGCTTAAAAAACGCGCTCCAAAAACCAAAGTACCCAAGTTTATTGTAAACTATTTACGGAGAATAGTACATGAGGATGAATTTAATCAGTTTTTTCGCGAAAATCCCGATTTGAAAAACTTAGATTTTATCGAAGGTGCCTTTAAATATTTAGGTATCGAACTCGAAATAAATGGCGAAGAAAATCTGCCTCCAAAGGGTGGCCGTTATATTTTTGCAAGTAATCATCCGCTTGGGGGACTTGATGGTATTGCCACAGGTTACGTTATCGGTAAACATTATGATGGCAAAGTGCGTTTTTTTTCCAACGATTTGATGATGTTTCTCACTCCGATGAAAGAAATGTTTATTCCGGTAAATAAATTCGGAGGTCAGAGCAAAGGGCACGCCGAAATGATGCAGCAACTTTATGAGTCGGACAATAACTTAGTGACTTATCCGGCAGGTATGTGTTCTCGCAAAGTGAAAGGCAAAATATGTGATTTGGAATGGAAAAAGAATTTTATTACCAAAGCAGTAGAATATAAACGCGATGTGGTGCCTGTGTACTTTGAGGGACGTAATTCAAATTTCTTTTATAATCTGGCAAACCTTCGTAAGTTTCTGGGAATTAAGTTTAATATCGAAATGATGTATTTGCCCGACGAAATGTTTAAACAAAAGAATAAAAAATTTAAGATTAAAATTGGAAAACCAATCCCCTGGCAAACATTCGACAAGTCCAAATCGCATGCAAAATGGGCTGAATGGGTGAAGGATGTTGTATATAAAATGGCGTGATGTGATGATGTGATAATGTGATGAAGTGATGATGTGTTGATGTGATGATGTGTTGATGTGATGATGTGCTAATGTGCCAATAACTTAATTTGCTATTTTCTCAATTTCTAATTTCTAACTTCTAACTTCAAATTTCAAATGAAAATAATATCCTATAACGTGAACGGCATACGTGCTGCTCTGACAAAAGATTTTACGGGTTGGCTACGTGCCGAAAACCCGGATGTGCTCTGCCTTCAGGAAACAAAGGCGCAACCCGACCAGATTGATACGTTGCTATTTGCCGAAATGGGTTATACTTCATTTTTACATTCAGCCGAAAAAAAAGGTTATAGTGGAGTGGCAATACTTACAAAAATTGCACCTGATAATGTGGTAGTAGGTATGAATCATCCCCGTTACGATGCCGAAGGACGTGTTATACGTGCCGATTTTGGTGATTTGTCGGTTATCAGCGTTTATATTCCGTCGGGTTCGTCGGGCGATGAGCGGCAGGCTTTTAAAATGGATTTCCTCGAAGCCTTTTTGCCTTTTGTCGAAGAGGTGCGCAAAACCCGTCCGAATCTGGTAGTGTGCGGAGACTACAATATTTGCCATAAGCCAATTGATATTAATCACCCTGAACGCCAAGTTGGAGTCTCCGGGTTTTTGCCCGAAGAACGCGAATGGCTCGACCGTTACGAATCAACGGGGATGGTGGATTCGTTCCGTGTTTTCGACCAGAGTGCTGAGAAGTATAGCTGGTGGAGTTATCGTGGAGGTGCACGTTTCCGCAATGCCGGCTGGCGTATCGATTATCATTGGGTGAGTGAGCCACTGCGTAAACGATTGAAATCGGCGGCAATTTTGGCTGATGCTGTGCATTCCGATCATTGTCCGGTGGTTGTGGAAATTATTTAAAAAACAATAAATGTTTGTGTTACTAATTTACAGGCGCTGATTTGTTTTTAACTTTGTAAGCTAATTTTCAAATTGAATATCACCCCATGAAGTTTTATCCGTTAAATATTTTCGTAATTGCTTTATTATCAGTTGTTTTTGCTTCCTGCGATTGGCTAAATTCAAATACTGAAACAACGGTATCGAGTGATGCAAATTTTGTGTCATTGAAATTTACAGCAGCTAATACAGCTGATGCCAATGTTTCGAAAGCAGTTTTTACACTCGAGTACGAGGGTGGAGATTCGATTATTGTAAATTTAGACTCTTTGCCGGTAAATACGGCTATTGATAGTGTAATTCCCACCATTTCGTTTCGCAGTTCTTATGCAGTTTATGCGGTTCGTAAAGATGAATCAGGCAACATAAAAGATTCTGTATTATTAACCGGAAAAGATACATTGAACTTCAACAATATTGTTCGATTTACAAATAAAGCTTCTGACGGTAAAGCTCTGAAAATGTACAAGGTTAAAGTAAATGTACATACACTTGATCCTGAATTGTACCAGTGGAAAAGGCTCAAGGAGCAGATTTATACACATTCGGGTTCATTACAAAAAGCAGTATTGCTCAATAATACCATTTACTTTTTTAATAGTACAGGACTCACAACTTCGGTTTATACATCTGCCGATGGCGAAAGTTGGAGTGAACGAAAGTATATCAACGATTTACCGGATAATGCTTCCATTCGCAATATGGTAGTTTACAATAATAAAATTTATTTGCTTCACAACGATACCCTCATTTATTCTTCAACAAATGGTGTGGATTGGTTAAAAACTTCATTAAGTTCCTATAATTTTATATTTAAAAATCTGCTTTACGATTTCAAAGGGCAGCTTTGGGCATTGGTTCAGGAAAAGGCAACCGACGACTATAAATTTGCAACTACCGAAAACGGAACAACATGGACTAAATACAATGATGCCATAGATGCAGACTTCCCTGTGGGTGGTTATGCAGCTGTATCATTTTTGTCGCGCACCAAGCAGCCAAAGGTGTTGGTAGCAGGTGGATATAATAAAAATGGTGTAAATCTGAATAAAGTATGGTCGTCGCAGGATGGGTTAAACTGGGTCGATTTTAGTAAAGAAAACAAAACATACAGTTATCGTAGAGGTGCTTCGGTTGTATATTATGAGGATAAACTGTTGTTGTTTGGCGGCGAAGATCAGAATGGGAAATTACAATCTTTATTGTTTATGCAATCGGCTGATGAGGGTTTGAGCTGGAAAGATATTGATACAACTTATATGTCTGTTCGCCAGAAATATACTTTTGTACGTAATGATAGCACACTGACAGCTTATAAAAAATACGCACGTCGTTATTATCAATCGGTTGTGGTTGATAAAGATAAAAACATTATTCTGATTGGTGGACGCGATTCATTACCTCAAACTTATACGGATGTGTGGAAAGGCCGTTTGAATAAGGCGGTGTTTATCAGGAAGTAAAAATTGCCCCAAACCCCTAAAGGGGCTTAGAGAAAAGACCATTCGGCACTAATTTACATCCCCTTTAGGGGCTTGGGGCGGTAAAATACAGTAAATAAATATTAGCATGATTAAGAGTTATACAAATAAACACCAAAGTTTACGTTTCCGCAGATGGAGCCGTGTGGGATATGCTGTGTTTGTGAGTATGACTTGTGCGGTAACCATTGGCGTGCTGGCTGTGTCGGTTAGCGATAAGTCGACAGCCAAAATGACTGCTTCTGTAGCAGGTATTACAGTTAAATTGATAGCCGACGATTCGGACAGCGATAGTACGCCTGAGGAGATGGTAGTAGTGGCTGCCGAGCAACTTTTAATAACAGAAACAACAAACGACGATGCCGCTGCGCGTGGTCTGAACTCAATATTTAGCAACAACCAAACGGTTATTTCAGGTGTAAAAGCCCGAAATAACCGTTTTTTTATTTTATGTTTATGACAAAAAAAACGTTTTTATTTTTAGCTGTATTTTTTACAGCTCAACTGGTATGTTCTCAGAAAAATACAGATAGTCTGAGTGTTAGTTTAAATCAATTAGATGTTAATGCCTATCAGCAGCAGCTTAAAACAGGGGCAGGCAGAGTGCTTACCGTTATCGATAAGGCAACCATACAACGGCTTCCGGTGCAGAGTCTCGACGATTTGCTCGACGTGGTTGCGGGCGTAGATGTGCGTCAGCGTGGAGTGGGAGGTACGCAGTCGGATGTAAGTGTGCGTGGTGGCTCGTTCGATCACGTGCTCGTGTTGCTCAATGGCGTAAACATTACCGACCCGCAAACCGGACATTACAACCTCGATATTCCGGTTGAACTGTCGGATGTGTCGCGTGTCGAATTGTTGCAGGGTTCGGCTGCCCGACTTTACGGACCGAATGCATTTAGCGGTGCCATTAATATTATTACCGAAAAATCGAATACAAATAGTCTTTCGGCGCAACTTACTGCCGGCAGTTTCAATACCTTTACGCAGCATCTTTCCGGAAATATCGGAAATAAAACGATCAGTTCGTTCAATTCCGTTTCCAACAAAACCAGCGAAGGTTATATCCCCAATACAGATTATAAAATGCTGAATGCCTTTTCGCATACAACGCTTAATGCAGGCAAAGCCGGTAAATTCGATTTGCAGTTGGCCTATCAGCAAAAATCCTACGGTGCCAATGCGTTTTATTCGTTTAAATATCCTGCCCAGTTCGACCACACAAAGACATTTTTTGCTGCCTTAAACTGGCAGTATTCGAAGCAAAAATTCGGTCTGATAGCACAAACCTACTATCGAAAACATTATGATCGTTACGAATTATTTCGCGATTCTATTACAACAAAACCATCATGGTATGTGGGTCATAATTACCATCTTACGGATGTGCTTGGTGGGAAAGCCACAGCTACCATTCAGTCTCGTTTTGTAAAAAGTACTGTTGGTGTCGATGTGCGTAACGAGCATATTTATAGCAATACCTTGGGCAAAGTTATGGCAAGTCCCGTAAACAATGTGTTTGATAGCAGAGCCGATTTTACAAAAGAAGATAACCGTTTGCTGGCAACTACTTTTGTTGATTTTTCAAAAGCTATAAATAAGTTTAATCTCTCGGTTGGAGGTTCGGCTACATATACCAGGCAATATGCTGTTTTGTGGTTCGGTGGTGCCGATATTACTTACAACTTTACAGATGCATTGCGTTCCTATTTATCGTTTAATAACGCTGTAAATTTACCAACTTTCACCGACTTGTATCTGCAAACATCTATCAATAAAGGCAATGTAAATTTAATTCCAAGCCAATCGTCAACTGTCGAAGCAGGAGTAAAATACAACAAGCAACAGCTTACAGTGAGTGGTGCAGCCTATTATCGTATCGGTAAAAATGCCATCGACTGGGTGCTATATCCCGGATCGACTAAATGGGAAAGTATAAATCACAACCAACTCAATGCCTTTGGTTTGGATATAATGGGTCAATACAATTTCAAAAACGCTCTAATTCATTCGGTTTCTGTAGCATACGCTTATGTGTCGCTCGATAAAATAGCCGTTAATTTCGATTCGAAATACGTTTTAGACTATCTCCGTCATAAAGCTGTGCTTACGGTTCATCATACAGTTTTCAGCAAACTTTCAGCCCAATGGAAACTCTCGTACAACGACCGCGCCGGAAACTATACCGACTTTGCTACGAATCAGCCTGTTAATTATTCACCCTTTTCAATGCTTGATGTACGCCTGCTCTGGCACGAAAAGAATTTCGATATTTTTGCCGATGGCAATAATCTGCTGAATACAAACTATGCCGACTATGGTGGCCTGACACAACCGAGAATAAATTTTAATGCGGGAGTAAGGTTACGATTGTAGTCAATTTTTTTATATCCCCACGGGAAAATCTAAATCTTTATCCCGTAGGGATAATATATTTATAGAAAATACTATAAATATGCGACACCTACGGGGTCAGGAATTCCTAAGAATAAATTTTAGCTTGCAATATCAACAAACCGTATAATCTTACCCTCTTTCCAATCCATCGTTTTTACATAAATGCCATTGTGATTTTTGGCTGATTGTTTTTCACAACCTTCGCAAGGTTTGTCTACAATGCGGTCATCTTCATTGCCAAATAATGTTTGTGCACCTTTGATGGTTACTTTTTCGGTTTTGCAACTCATCGGTATTACGTATTTTAAACCGTCCATTTGAAATACGTTCCAAACAATGATTTCTGCAATTTCTTTTTGCAACTCTATGTATGGTATTTTATTAAATTTATGGGTGTAATAATCAATAAACGTATATAGCAAATTTTCCCTTGCAATCAGCAAACTATCGCCTTGCCATTCGTAACCGTAGGAACTTTGAAATGCTATTTTAGCCCATTTTACCCAATCCTCATGCGTATCGCAGTATTTTGAAACAACGCTCATTTTGCGGTCTAAAAAACCTACACGTTCTGAAAGCGGTAATAATTCCTGACTATCAGAAACAGGGTCGTAACGAGATACAATATAAGGTGCTTCGCCACAGGTAATTTCTATTTTGAGTAAAGCTATATATTCTCGCCAATTGTTTTTGATTACTTTTGAGGTATCGCAGGCATCATTCATTTGTTTTACAATAGAAAGTGGCGTGAAAACCTCTGCCTTTTCGCGTGTTCGGAACAATTGCTCTTCTTTGCTTTTTAGGGCGCGAGGTTGAATTAAATTGCCATAAACTCCTGTAACTAACTCTGTTTTTATTTGTGCTAATGGCGCAAATGGCTTACCCATTGATTGATAGGAATCTGTAGCCCACAAGATATTTTGCCCCGTAGTTTTATCCTGCAAAAGTATTTCCAATAAATTATCCTTTTTCAAAAGATAATCTTCCCTAATATCAATGCTTTTATTATAGTTTTCTTTCGCCATTATTATATTTGATTTAATTTCTACTACGAGGCCAATGTCGTTAATTTAAGGATTTTCGACCCCGACGGGGTCGTATGTTTATAGAAAAAATCGCTTTTCTATAAACATTTGACTCCAAAGGAGTCATACCAAGCTTCTTTATTTATCGACATTGATTTTACACATTAATTATATGTCGTCCCTACGGGACTTTGGCGATTATTATTCTTATATCCTTTTACCATACTTTCGTGACTACGTCACTTTTTTTAACCTCGTAGAGGTGTGATTATGGTAAAAATATATACAAAACTTACTTTCAAAGTCCCGTAGGGACGAAATTAATTTACACCATGGGCTGTACTTTATCCTCGATAAAAGCAATTTCTTCTTTGCTTAGACCGTATTTTTTATAAAGCTGTTGGTCAATGTCTGAAATTGATTTTGACCAATCAATGTCTGAATTGGGGGTGAAATTTAAAAGTGGGATAACAAAACCAAACGAAAAGCTTCTATTTGGTTCATTTAAAACCATATAAGCAAAAAATCTCGTTTGGGTATATTTTATGAAATTTTCAACATCAACTTTTTCAGGAGAATTAAATACTAACATTTTACTTCTTCCAAAGACTTCTCGAGGCTCAAATATTTGAATAATTTCCGATGCTCTGCATAGTACTTGTTCAATAGTTGGAACTCCTGAAACTAAAGTTTTCTTTGGATAAGCAGAAGGCATAGCAACCTTATATTGGTCGATTAAATGTGTATTTTTTTCAATGGTCGCTCGTTCTATATAAAACCATTTTGCTCTACCAGCTGAACCTGATTTATCATTGGTGAGTAATTTTATTGGCTCTGTAAATTTATTAGGTTTTAATGAAAACAATTCTGGATATTTTTCAATAAAATCACTTTCTATTCCAAATGTTTTATTAGAAACATATTTCTTCAGTTTATCTCCAAATAATTTAGACCCAATAGTAAAATCTGGGTTTGGGGATAAACTTTTCCAGTCTTCAATATCTACATATCTTTTTGAATCAGAATACATTCGATTTGAATACTCATAAGTTCTGTAAGTACGTGTCATATCACGACAAACAATTGAAACACCAGCCGAGAGATTTACATCATCTCCAAAAATTGGATTTGGATTAATATCGTTCCGATACCACGCCCTTCTATCTGTAGTTCCTTCATAAGCATTTATAGACACGGTATGTCCATCATTTAATATTTTTTTTCCAAAACCTTGAAATGTATTGCTATCATCAAACCACCCACCAAACGGATAAACTAAAGAAGTTTTATTACCAAGAATATCAGCTGCGTTTTGAAATAAATAGTAAATCCATTTAGAATTTGCTTGTGATTGACTATCAGTCTTTTCTGCTGTTTCCATATAAGGCGGATTCCCCACTACTGCATCAAATTTCATATCTTCTTTTAAATTAAATAGTTCTTGTAATTTTTCTTTTGCTTTATCTTCTTGTGCTTCAGGGGTTACATCGTGTTGTACGAAATTTTTTCGACTAATCTTTTTGTCGGCATCGAAGCCAAAAATATATGCCTGCGTTATTCCTTGCAGAATAGGTGTGGGCGAAAGTCCATATACCTGATTTTCAAGAATATGTTTCAAACATTCGTCGTCGCTCGAATAGTGATTTCGGGTGTTTTGGAATAGCTTTTTTACAATTTCGGTAATGTACATGCCCGATTTCATGTAGAGGTCGATAAATGTGCTGTCGGTACGGGTGAAAAGGCTCGAGTCGTGCTCTTCCAGATTATTAATCATGAGTTGCACTACCTTTTTGGGGGTAAATATCTGATTGGTTTTTTGGGGTGGTATCAATTCAAAAATGTCTTCGTCGGCCTTAAAATAATCGGAAAGTTGGTCTTTTTTCAACCTAAACTCATAAATAGAGGCATTGAACCGGTATTTATTAAACACACCCTGAAAAGTTTTCCGCTCGCCATCTTCTTCATAATCAAAACCATCACGCAGTTTGTGAAACTCTTCTTTGGTAATGCTGGTAAGTTCCAAAAAGTCATTATCGTCAATTTCCAAATCAAAATTATCGATGGTAATTTCATCTTTTGAATCATTAGCCATGATAAACATTGGGATGGTGCGTGTGAATGAGCGCAAACGGTCTCTTATTTCCTCTTCTTTGGTTTTTTGAACTTTTTCTACAGCTTCCTCTTCTTTTTGCGTTACTTTATTGGCAACAAAATCAACTTCAATCGTTTCAATTAATTTTTGTTTTAGTGCTGCACTGTCTTTAATTTCGGCATTGTTGTATTCTTCAGCTATTTGTTTTACTTTTTCCTGAAGTTGTTTGGCTGCTTCATTTGCTTCGGCTTGCGTTGTTTTATATACATCTTTGTATTTCGCAATGAGCGGCTCTGATACTTCAGCCACCTTATCAACTAATTCGTTGGTTTGAATTTGCTCGCTATCCAGAGCTAATAAATTATCAACAACCCGTTCGGTATTGGCTTTAAATATCTTTTCGCCAAGAATAATTTCGGTGTTCTCGTTTATTTTGGTGATTTTATTTTCGTTTACTTTACGGGCATCATCTAAGTCGAGTATATTCGTTGGTTTCTGAATGCGCTTGTTTTTCTCCACCTGCATTTTGTCCAAAATTTCCTCTACTTCTTTCGGAAAATTGAAAACACCTTTTAAGCTATCGTTGAATAACAAATTTGTCATAAACCGAGCCTGTACAATTTCAGTTGCAGCCAAAGCATTGGGGAAAGTTAGCACTTTTTCAGCGTCCAACTCCACCATTTCGCCATTCACATCTTCGGATATTACAGGGAAAAAGTTCAGCAGTTCCTGTATATTTTCCTCTCTGTCTTTTCCGGTTATTTCGCCTTTTACGGCTTTGGGATTTAAGCCATTAGCAAAATTGTCGTATATTTCGAGCACTCGCGTTGGAGCAAAATCGAACAGGTAAGCCGACTTTTTATAATATAATTCGCCGTTTCTAAATTCTTTGTATGGATTTTGAGCCCTGAATGCAGCCTGCATGTACAACGATGGCGTTTTTATATCGGTCAGCATCAACACTGCCGTCCATTCTTTCACCGTAACTCCGGTTGTGAGTTGGCCACAGGAAAGTGTAATGGTTTTATCATTTTCAGCAATGGCTTTTTTTACTTTCTGAAAGGAAGTCTCATTTCCTTTAAAATCGTTTTCCTCATCTTCAAAACTTCTACCATCGCCGGCAGCTACAATTATTTTGTAATGTTTGAATACTTCATCATTTTTAAGCAATTGTTCCAATGCTTTTACAGAATCTACTCTATTGCCCACATACCAAAAAGTATGTTTTAACTCCTCTCTTAGTTCGGGTTTCGAAAACGGGTATTTTTTATTTGAGGTCAGATTTTTCAGAAATTCCTTTACCTCATTTTCGCGTATAAACTTTTTATCTTTTGCCCTGAAAAATTCATTCAAATCAAAAGCATAATCGCGGGTTTCGTTGTCTATTTCTATTCCTTTGTTTACCTCATCGGTAATCATTTGAGAAATGCGATACGTAAACAACTTTAAATCAGGCAAATCTGTGTGTTCGCCGGTTTCATCGTTTTCAATTTCAATCTGCTTTATCTTTTGCTCATCCAAATATGTCCAGTTGTAAATGGCTTCTTTGGGAAATTTTTCGTTTGCTAATTGCTTAAATGGCGTACCCGAGAGGTGTAGCGTATGTTTACGCTTAATCATGTCGAAAGCAGCATCCGTTCTGCCGGTATCTATGCCTTCGTGCGCCTCGTCAATGATTAATAGATCCCATTCCAAATCAGCCACCCAACGCAATTTGTCATAAGGTCCACCAAAGTATTTTGAACCCTTAAGGTCTTGTAATGACAGGAATGTAAATTGCGGTTTAACAGGCTTTGCTGAAATATGCTGCTCACGGGTGATTGTGGGTCGGTTGGTTAAAGAAGAAGTTTCGGAAATAAATGCATATCCTTCTACAAAGGTTTCATAATCATCAAACCAGGAATTTGCAATGGCAGGTCGGTTAGTTACAATTAATACCTTATTGGCTTTCAGTCGCTTTGCCAACTCATAACTTGCCAGCGTTTTACCAAAACGCGGCTTGGCATTCCAGAGAAATTCGCCTTTATCGGTTTTCTCAAAATATGCAATTGCTTGCTTTACAGCTTCTTCCTGTTCGTCGCGCAAATTATATGCTGTTTTGCCATTTTCGTTTTGCAGTGCCGAAAATCCCTCTTTTCGGAACAAATCAAATAAAACCTTTGATTTCTCAGGTTCTCCGTTGAAATAAAACCATTCCTTGCCTAAATCAATTCTATTTTTAATGCCCTTTTTAACAAGAAACTGATGGAAAGTTTTATCGATAAAGCTTTTATCGCTACCATCGAAAAAAGCCGGCGCACTCCAAAGTTTTTCGTATTTTTCGGTAAAAGCAGCCGTTTTTACTTGTTGCAAAATTCTTATATCCGCTTTTTCCTGCTCGGTATAACCAATTTTTTGTGAACCTTCATTCTCTTTGCGATTAGGCAGAATGTACGAATACACCTGAGGGTAAATGAGTTTGAACGATTGAATGTTTTGTGTTTGATTTTTCATAAATTCTTCGTGTTAGTGGATGCCAAAAAGGGCTTCACAGTGCGTGAAACCCTTATTGAGTTGGTTTATAATGTATTTTTGAAAATTGCAGGACATTGGTTTCAGCTTTTCAGCTTACTGCCATTGGTCAGATAAGATTTTCGAGTCAGCTTTTATAGATGCAAAAAGCGCGGACTAAATCCTTACCCGCCCACCAAGCCCCTGAGAAAGGCCACACAGAAATGATAAGTCAGAAGCCCACGCCGTTAGGCATGAGCATCTTGCTTATTACTCCATTTCTGTGGTGTTCGCTAAAAAGAAATTTCTCAGGTTTCTGGTGGGCGCGAACAATAGCAGAATGCTATTTAATTAATATGTTAAAAAAATCGGTTTTTATTCGATAATTATTTTGTTTTTTGTTTATTTTAATTTTAATTTATTCGGGTTTTGTCTTGTATCAAAAACACATAAAATTGCTATTATATCTTTACTTTCTTTATAAAACAATGTATTATGCTTAGTAACCACACATTTTCTAACTTTTAGTTTTTTATTTACCAAGGGAAATTGTTTTGGTTCTTTAGCAATGGTTGAAACGATAATTTCAATTTCATTGATAAATTTCAATACCACTTGCTCGTTCCAATTTTCATTTAAATAATCCAGTACATTTTCAAAGTCGGTTGCAGCTAATGGTGACCAAATTATTTGTTTAGGCATATTTGTTTTTCATTTTTGCCATTATTTGTTCATTGGCTATACCCTGACCTTCGTTGATTTGTATAATGGCTTCTTCGATTCCATGCTTTTCTAAATCAGATATGCCAATCCATTCGGCTGTATCTTTAGTGCTATTCAGGTAATTCAACATAATACCGTAGAGCTCTTTCAGTTTCGAAGAATCTAAGGTGTCTACCTGTCGAAATATTTGCAGTTTTAGTTCATTCGTACTCATAATGAGGCTTTTATTTACTGAAATTTAAATCGTTGTTTGTACGGTTATTAAATAGTTTTATTTTCATTGTCAAAAGTAACGCAAATTTTCTATCAGTGCAATAGGTTTTAGAAAAATAATAACAGGAATGAGCAATGCATAGAACATATAAGCATAAATCTACTTATCTCCCAAGAGGTTAAAAGTCATTCGGTGATAGGGAGTTGTGCCGTTCAGCTCAATGGCCCTGCGGTGCGCTTTGGTGGGGTAGGCTTTGTTTTTGTCCCAGTCGAAGTGCGGGTATTCGGCGTGAAGTTGTTGCATGAGCTCGTCGCGGTGCGTTTTGGCTAAAACCGAAGCGGCTGCAATCGAAAGGTACTTGCCGTCGCCCTTCACAATGGTTTGATGCGGAATGTTTTTGTAAGGCTTAAAACGGTTGCCGTCCGAAATAATAAATTGAGGTTGCAATTGTAAGTTTTCGATGGCTTTGTGCATGGCTAAAATGGAGGCGTTGAGAATATTTATCCGGTCAATTTCGATATTGTCAACAATGCCTATAGCCCATGCCAGCGCATTTTTTTCGATAAATGGACGAAGTGCATCGCGTTGCTTTTCAGTGAGTTGCTTCGAGTCATTCAGTTCCGGGCATTCAAAATCGTCGGGGAGAATAACGGCCGCAGCCACCACAGGACCGGCCAAGCAACCACGTCCCGCTTCGTCGGTACCGCATTCGGGTCTGATTCCTGAAAAATTTTGCAACAATTTAGTCATTTGCAGTTGTTTTTTCCTTTACCTCGTCCCAAAGTTCGGGAGCAAAGTTGGTGAGCGGAGTGTAAAGTATAGAAGATGCTTTCAGTTCTGGTTTTAAAAGTCCGGCTTTTGCATCGATTGCCTGAAATACATTGAGCAAGAGACTGATTATCAGGGCGTATTTTATTAAACCAAAAATGCCCCCGAACAATTTGTTTAATCCGCCAAGCGAAATGCTGTTAATCAGTTTATTGAGCGATTTTGCAATGATTTTCAAAGCCACAGCTATGGCAATAAACAGTACCACAAACGAAAGCGGAACAGCCAAGCGCTCCGATACTTTGAAAACATCGGTAAGTATGGAAACCATAATGGGCGATAACCATTTTGAACCGTAAATGCCTACTACAATGACGGCTATCGAAATAATTTCGCTGATAAAACCTTTGGATAATCCGAATACAAAGCCGAGCAATAACGGAATCAGAATAATAATGTCGATTGTGTTCATGTTGTTTTGAAGTTTTATTTCTGCAAATATACAAAATATTTTATGGCACAGCTTTTGTTTTATACTCATTACCGGAAAAAATCAAAGTTGCAACCTGAGTCATTATTTATCTTTTTTTTAAAATTACGAATATGAAAACACGCATTTTAAGTCTGATGGCTATTTTTACATTAGCTGCAACCATACAAGGTATGGCCGGACAACGGATACAGATAGAAGCCGTAAATAACGATATTAGTTATTATCTCGATTTAAAAGCCATTGCTTCTATTTTTGGCGATTCACGCGACCTCGAAGATTTCGAACGCCGGATTAACGATTACGATAGTCGTGTCTCAAATCTCGACTTAAACAATGATGGTGATGTAGATTACCTTCGGGTTATCGAATCTTCCGAAAACAATACCCATTTAGTTGTTATTCAGGCAATTCTCGAACGCGATGTGTATCAGGATGTAGCAACTATAGCTGTTGAACGCGACCGTTATCGTCGCAGCTACGTACAAATAATCGGCGATCCGTTTATTTACGGTACCAATTATATTATCGAACCGGTATTTTACCGCACTCCACGCATTTTCTCGTGGTTCTGGTCTTCAAATTATTACCGTTGGAATTCGCCTTACTATTGGGGGTATTATCCAAGGTATTACAACCACCGTCGCCCGTTAGAAATTAATATTTACTTATCACATGTACATGGATTTATTAACTACAATCATCACTACCGTTATTCAAACCACTGGCACAGCGATTATGCTTATCGCATGCACAGCTCAATAAGCCGTCGCGATTACAGCAACCGTTACCCCGACAGAAGTTATAATAAACGTAATTCGGACTATAGCAACCGTTACGAAATGGATAAAAAACGAAATATCGATTATGTAAGGCCATCCGAAAGAAACGATAATTACGGCAGAGTAACAGGTTCGGGCCGATATTCGAACGATGATGTTTACAACCGCTCTTCACGCACCAGTTCCAATTCGCGCAGCAATACCTACGATAGTCGCTCGGGTAGCAATAGCAGAGCAGCCGAACCAACACGTGGTACTCGCACCGAATCGACAAGTCCTGTACGCGAATCGTCGTCGAGCAACCGCAGTGTTTACTCCACCCGCGAAAGCCGTCAGGGAAACGTTGAAGCCCGGAGCTCCGAAAGCAGGGTGATGACCGAAAGAAGTAGTTCGGGAAGGGTAAGTCCCAGCGAGAATGTACGTTCGTCGCGGCCGGCAATGGAGAGCAGGAAATCGGAAAGTGTTACTGCTGAACGAAGTAGTTCAAATCAACGAATAAGTTCACCCGCATCAACTTCACGCAGCGAATCGGTTCGCAGTTCTGGTTCGCGTTCCGAAAGCAGCCGAAGTAGTAAAAGTAGTAATCGTAGTGAAGGAAGTGGTGGAAGAAGATAGTTTTATGAAAATTTTTAAGACTGAATTTGTTTGTAATTTAAAATCCCGAAAAGCCTCTGTTTTTGAAACAGGGGCTTTTTTTGATACTTTTTTATTACTTTTGACGTTCAATAAAAATTAGAGTTTATATAAGTTTGTGTTTTATTGACCCCCAACCCCCAAATGGGGGCTGAAGATTGCGAATAATTAACTGTTTTACGTTTATTGAGAATTTATAAACTACGTCTTAAAGCCCCCATTTGGGGGTTTGGGGGCCGAAAATGAAATTGCTATAAAAGGTGAAAAATGAATAATAGAATAACATATATAATCACTGTTGTAAACAATAATTTTTTCAAACATGAATTTCAGTAAATTATTTGAAATATCGCGTCATTTTAAACTGATTTTTATCGTAATAGGAGCCGCTATCATTGTAGTATCTACCTTATTTACCAATAAGTTAGCAAAATCGTTGGCGCTCGAAGAGCAGAAAAAGATAGAGATTTGGGCAGAAGCTACCCGTCAGTTTATTTTAGCGGATGAAAATACAAATATCGATTTTATATTGTCGATTATTGAAGGAAATACCACCATTCCGGTGATTATTGTTGACGAAAATAATCAGCTCTTGCATTCGCGAAATGTGAAAGAGCCTAAAAGCAATGTGGATGACTTTTACAATCATAAGATTGCGGACTTAAAAGCACGACGCGAAGCAATTGTTGTGGATTTGGGTAATGCTAAGCAGTATATTTACTACGATGAATCGTTATTGCTTAAACAGTTATATTATTTTCCATACATTCAGTTGGGTGTAATTATTATCTTTTTGCTTATCTCGTTTTTTGCTTTTTCGAGTACCAAAAATGCTGAGCAAAACCGTGTATGGGTTGGCTTGTCCAAAGAAACGGCACACCAACTCGGCACGCCCATTTCTTCGCTGCTTGCCTGGGTAGATTTGCTGAAAGCCCGCTATGCTGAAGATAAGCTCATAACCGAAATGTCGAAAGATGTGAATCGCCTGCGCATAATTGCAGAGCGTTTTTCGAAGATTGGTTCTGCCCCCGATTTGAATTTGGTGAGTCTGAATGAAACCCTGCTTAATGCCGTGCAGTATATGAATAATCGTTCGTCGCAGAAAGTCGCTATCGAATGTCATTTTAATAATGAAAATCCGGTCTTTGCAATGCTTAATGTGCCTCTTTTTGAGTGGGTTATCGAAAATTTATGTAAAAATGCCATCGATGCCATGGATGGTGTGGGGAGGATTGATTTGTTTGTGTCGCACAAAGATAATGATATAGTGATTGATGTGCAGGACAACGGAAAAGGCATTGAACGGAATAAATTTAAAACAGTGTTTTCGCCGGGATTTACAACCAAAAAGCGTGGCTGGGGACTGGGATTGTCGCTTGCGAAACGAATTGTTGAAAGTTATCACAATGGAAAAATATATGTGAAGCAGTCGGAAATTGGTAAAGGCACGACCTTCCGTATTGAATTGAAGGTGAAATAATAGAGTTGATGTAATTAAGTGGTTTATTGACCCCCAACCCCCTATTGGGGGCTAAAGATTGCGACTAATTGATTGTTTTACGTTTACAAATATTTTAAAACTACGTCTTAAATCCCCCATTTGGGGGTTTGGGGGTTTGAATTTGAAATTGCATTAAATGGAGTATAATGAATGAAATTCTAATTTACATAATTACGAACAGTTTTATTTTTGCGCGTTTTTTCTATGTAACAATCATAAAATGAGGGAACTAAATAGGCTTTTGTATTTTTAAGTAAAATAAAAAGAGAAATTATTTCGTATCTAATCAGTTTTTTGTACCTTTGCACGGTTTTAATTATTGGGTAAAATATGTCGAAATTTGCACTCTACAATGTTGTTTTAAAGGACTTAAGCACCGAAACGCGCGTTTACGAATACGTGTTAGATGATGCCTATTTCAAGAAAATTGATAGTGAAGAGGTTCAAAAAGGCAATGTAAATGCAAAAGTGACAGTTCAGAAAAAAACAAATTCATTCGAATTGAACTTTTTACTGGATGGCGTTGTTTTGGTTCCCTGCAACCGTTGTCTCGACAATATGGAGCAACCCATTACCTATAAAGAAAAACTTCAGGTAAAATTTGGCGATAAGTTTTCGGAAGAAGATGAAATTGTGATTGTACCTGAGTCGGAAGGAGCTATAAATGTGGCCTGGTTTTTATACGAATTTATCGTATTGAATATACCGATAAAACATGTTCATGCACCCGGCGAATGTAACAAAACCATGGTTACAAAGCTTAAAAAGCATATTGCACGGTCGAAAGATGATGACGATGCAGATGTGGATTTCGACGAAGACGAAATTGAAGTAGAAGATACAACAATAGACCCGAGATGGGAAGGTTTACAGAATATATTAGATAACAATTAATTAACAAAGAAAATGGCACATCCTAAGAGAAAACACTCGAAAACCCGTACAGCGAAAAGAAGAACTCATTATAAAGCAGAGGCTCCAACATTGGCAGTATGTTCCAATTGTGGTGCAGCTCACATTTACCATACTGTATGTGGCGAATGTGGTTACTACAGAGGTAAACTTGCTGTAGAAAAGCTTGCTACCGTATAAAATACACAAGTGTCTGTCCGTAGTGCTGACATTTGAAAATTTACAAGCCCTGAGTAAAAGACTTTGGGCTTCGTTTTTATGTAACTAAATATCGAAATTTATGTCTCAGATTCACGCAGTAATAACCGGTGTTGGTGGATATGTTCCTGAATATATTCTTGATAATCATGAGTTAAGTGCCATGATGGATACCAACGATGAGTGGATTACCACCCGTGTTGGTATAAAAGAACGCCGAATTTTAAAAGAACCGAATGTAGGTACTTCATTTTTAGCCTCTAAAGCTATCGAAGATTTATTTTCGAAAACAGGTACCAAGCCTGAAGAAATTGACTTAGTAGTTTGTGGAACAACAACTCCCGATCATATTTATCCTTCGTGTGCTTCGATGGCTGCCGAAAAGGTAGGTATTAAAAATGCATTGGCTTTCGACCTTCAGGCTGCCTGCTCCGGCTTTATTGTGGCTTTGAGTACTGCAACGAGTTTTATCGAATCGGGCAAATACAAAAAAGTGTTGGTAATGGGTGCCGAGAAAATGTCGGCTATAACCAATTATGCCGACCGTACTACTGCTCCGCTTTTTGGTGATGGTGCAGGTGTGGTATTGCTGGAGCCTACTACCGAAAATTTTGGTGTAATGGATTCGATGATTTATACCGACGGTGTGGGGATGAAACACCTGCATATTAAGGCAGGAGGTTCTGCCATTCCTGCAACGAAAGAAACTATTGAACAGGGCTTGCAATATACCTATCAGGAAGGACAAAACGTTTATAAATATGCGGTAACCAATATGGCTGAAGTGTCGGCTAATATTATGGAAAAGAATAATTTATCCAGCGACGATGTAAAGTGGCTGATTCCGCATCAGGCAAACCTCCGTATTATCGATGCGGTGGTAAATCGTACCGGATTGGATTACAATAAAGTGATTATTAATATCGACCACTTTGGAAATACTTCAGCTGCAAGTATTCCGCTTTGTATCTGGGAGTCGGAGAAAAAATTCAAAAAAGGTGATGATATGATTCTTACAGCTTTTGGAGCCGGATTTACCTGGGGGTCGGTGTGGTTGAAATGGGGATATTGATAGTTTTGAGTTCAGAGTATTGAGTTCGAAATTAAAATAAAATATGGCGGAACAATCGACACAAAGTAATACCGATGTTGTTATTTCTAAAATAAAGGAAATGATAGCATCGGGAATTTTAAAACCCGGTGATAAGTTACCTGCAGAACGTAAAATGTCTGCAGATTTTAATGTAGGGCGTACTCAGATTCGTGAGGCATTACACAAATTAGAGTTTTACGGTATAATAAAAACACTTCCACAGAGTGGGTCGGTTATTAACGGACTGGATATTAATACGCTCGATGGGTTAATTTCGGATGTGCTCGATTTGCAGCAATACGATTTCTTTTCGTTAGTTGAAACGCGTTATGTGCTCGAAGTTAATGCCGTTCGTCTTTGTGCCGAGCGCCGCACCGAAGCCGACTTAGCCAAATTAGAGAAGGCATTGGAAAACTTTCTGAAGTATTTTGATACGCCCGATCGAATGAGTCATGATTTTGCATTTCACCGTGCAATAGCCGAGGGTTGTCATAATCCTGTTTTTAAGGCTATGTTGATGATTGTTATCCCGGATATTCTTAGTATTTACCAGCGCGACAGGATTTGCGCTCCCAATCCGGCAGTAATCGACGAGCACGCCCAAATGCTCGAGGCCATTCGAAATAAAGATGGCGAATTAGCAGCTCAAATTATGAGTAAACACCTGCAGGGTGTTGTGGAATTTGCTAAAACCAGAATTTAAAACAAGAACGACTCTTTTGAAGGGTCGTTTTTTTTTTATACAAAAAATACTCTATTTGTAAAAATGATTATATTTGTGCCCTAAATAAAATCAATTCAATGAAAAAATACATTGTAAAATCAATCGTTTTAATAATAATACTCATTTTTATAAGTGGAGCATTCTACATTCATTTACTTACACCCATAATCACAGGTTATGCGGCTAAAAATCTGGCTTCGGGAATTTTTGTGGCAAATCGTACGCAGGAAAGTATGGAGGCTATCGATTTGAACTTCTCACTTATTAAATTTACTTCAAATACGGTCGATTATGCTAAAAAAGAAGTAACGAGCCGGTTTTTGTGGGCAAGTTCCAAAGCCATTTATATCGAAGGTTTTGGTTGTACGCTTGTCAAAGAATTTGATGAAGAAACCATTCGTAGTCGTAACTACAACATTGTTCCGTTACCTGATGTCAATCCTGATACAATTGCCTGGCCAGGCGGTGATAAACTTACCGATTCTATTCCCCGGGGAATTAAAATGGATGTTTTGAACAGAGCGCTCGATCGTGCATTTTCTGATACCTCAGGTACTAAAGGAATTTTTGCTGTTGCTGTAGCTTATAAAAATCAGTTGGTTGCTGAGCGTTACAAAGATGGATTTTCTTCAAAAAACCGTTTTTTAAGTTGGTCGATGGCTAAAAGTTTTACGCATGCTTTGGTTGGAATAATGCAAAAGAAAGGATTGTTGCAGGTGGATGCTCAATGTGGTTTTCCGGAGTGGCAAAGCGATGGTCGGTCGGCTATAACAATTCGAAATTTAATGAAAATGAATGCAGGGCAGGAGTGGAGCGAAAGTTACGGAAATTTGTCGGATGTGAATATGATGTTGCATAAATGTGGCGATATGGGACTTTATAGTATTCGTAAACCTTTTGCTGCCCGTCCCGATTCGCTTTGGATTTACAATTCGGGAGCAACAAATATAGTTTGTTATGCTATGCGTAAACAGTTTGCTAACGAAAAGGAATATTATTCATTCCCACGTAAGGAACTTTTCAATCCACTTGGTATGCGTAGTGCTGTTTTTGAAATCGATGCTTCGGGCACTTTTGCTGGTTCGTCGTATATATATTGTTCTCTGCGCGATTATGTTCGTTTTGGTTTGCTTTACCTGAATAATGGAAACTGGTTGGGTAATCAGATTTTACCCGAAGGTTGGGTGGCAGATGCCCGAAGTGAAGCCAATGGCTCAAAAGGGCAATATGGCTCTTTCTTTTGGTTAAACCTTTCGGGCGATTATCCTGATGTTCCCCGCGATTTATTTATGTGTCGAGGTCATGATGGTCAGTATATTTACATAATTCCATCATTGCAATTGGTGGTTGTTCGAACTGGTTTTTCTAAAAAAGGCGATTTCGATTTGCAGGCTTTTCTGGCATCGGTGGTGAAAGCGGTGAAATAAAAAATGTACATTTTTATGTATATATACAAAATCAGCCACATACATTTTACTGTAAGTGGCTGATTTTCAAGTCGGGGTAGCGGGATTCGAACCCACGACCCCCTGCTCCCAAAGCAGGTGCGCTAACCGGACTGCGCTACACCCCGAAATAATTTCCATTTCTGAAAAGCGACTGCAAAGGTAATGTAAATTTCTTAATCTGCCAAATAAAAATTGTGTTTTTTTTAATGTCCAAAAACATTGTTTTAAAACATGAAATTTAAAGAAACATATTTCAAAAGTAATTCATACATTGTCAACCGATTTACGAATCAAAAAAACAAATCATTTCTTAGTATTAATCATTTCTAATTTAATACAATATGAAAGTATATCAATCGAATGAAATTAAGAACATCTCACTTTTGGGAAGTTCCGGCGCCGGGAAAACCACTCTTGTTGAAGCAATGCTTTACGAGAGTGGAGTTATAAAACGTAGAGGAACTGTTGCGGCACAGAATACAGTGTCGGACTATTTTCCTGTTGAAAAAGAATACGGATATTCCGTATTTTCTACTATTATTCAGACCGAATGGCTCGACAAAAAACTCAATTTTATCGACTGTCCGGGTTCCGATGACTTTATTGGTGGTGTTGTTACTTCGCTAAACGTAACCGACACAGCTCTTATCCTTCTGAATACCCAATATGGTTTAGAAGTCGGAACAAACAACCATTTCCGTTATACCGAAAAATTTAACAAACCTGTTATTTTTATTGCTAATCAGCTCGATCACGAAAAAGCTGATTTTGACAAAACGCTTGAGCAACTAAAAGAAAACTTTGGATCTAAAGTAGTTCAAATTCAGTATCCGATTACGGTAGGCCCACAATTTAATGCCGTAATTGATGTGCTGAAAATGAAAATGTATCGTTGGAAACCGGAAGGTGGAGTGCCTGAAGTGTTGGAAATTCCGGATGCGGAAATTGCAAAAGCACAGGATTTACACAATATTTTGGTGGAAGCTGCTGCGGAGCATGATGAAGAGCTAATGGAAAAATTCTTTGATCAGGGTTCGCTTACCGAAGATGAAATGCGTTTGGGAATTAAAAAAGGTATGCTTCATCGCGACATGTTCCCTGTATTTTGTGTAAGTGCAGGCAAAGATATGTGCGTACGTCGATTGATGGAGTTTGTTGGTAATGTTGCGCCGAGTGTAAGTGCTACCAAGAAACCTCAGACTGCCGATGGTAAAGAAGTTGCTCCTGACCCTGCGGGGCCTACCAGTATTTATGTGTTTAAAACTAGTGTTGAGCCACATATTGGTGAGGTTTCGTATTTCAAAGTAATGAGTGGAAAAGTGAAGGAAGGCGATGATTTACAAAATGTAGACCGTGGTTCAAAAGAGCGTCTGAGTCAGATTTTTGCTGTTGCCGGTCAAATCAGAACCAAGGTGGAAGAGCTTGTGGCGGGCGATATTGGTGCAACTGTAAAACTGAAAGATACCCGAACGGGGAATACGCTGAATGCTAAAGGTTGCGATTACGATTTCAAGGAAATTAAATTCCCCGATCCAAAATACCGTCGTGCAATAAAGGCTGTTTCGGAAGCTGACGAAGAAAAACTGAGTGAGATTCTTACCCGTATGCACGAAGAAGATCCAACCTGGATAGTGGAGCAATCGAAAGAATTGAAGCAAACCATTCTTTACGGACAGGGAGAATTTCACCTGCGTACACTAAAATGGCGTGTAGAACACAATGATAAAATCGCTATTGAATATAAAGAACCCAAAATTCCATATCGCGAAACTATTACTAAGAATGCTCGAGCCGATTATCGACACAAAAAGCAATCAGGTGGTTCGGGTCAGTTTGGTGAAGTTCACATGATTATCGAGCCATATTTCGATGGTATGCCGGCGCCAGAAACTTTCCGTTTTGGTGGTCAGGAATATAAAATAAGTAACCGCGATAGCCAGTCTATCGACCTTGAATGGGGTGGTAAGTTGGTGTTAATCAATAGTATTGTGGGTGGAGCAATTGATGCTCGCTTCATTCCGGCTATTATGAAAGGAATTATGGACCGCATGGAACAGGGTCCGTTGACCGGATCGTATGCCCGCGATGTACGTGTAATTGTGTACGATGGTAAAATGCACCCGGTAGATTCTAACGAAATTTCGTTCCGCTTAGCTGGTCGTAATGCATTTGCACAGGCATTTAAAGAAGCCGGTCCGAAATTGCTCGAACCAATTTATGATGTGGTTGTGCAGGCTCCATCCGACCGACTTGGTGATGTGATGAGTGATTTACAGGGACGTCGTGCCATTATTATGGGAATGGAAAGCGAAAAGGGATATGAAAAATTATCCGCAAAAATTCCATTGAAAGAGCTTAGCAGCTATTCAACCACGCTCAGCTCGCTTACAGGCGGACGGGCTTCGTTTAGCATGAAATTTGCAAGTTACGAATTAGTGCCGATGGATATTCAGGATAAATTATTGAAAGAATACGAAGCATCGAAAAAGGACGAAGAATAAAATTCTTGATTGTTTATGTAATTCAAAATCAAAAAAAAAGCAGTCGTTGGAAATTTTCAACGACTGCTTTTCCTTTTTTATTTATACAAACACAAATAAGGAGTGTCCTGCGTACATTTTACTTTGAATTTTACATCTTTAGCTACAACGAAACTCTCGAATTTTTTGTAGGTTTTCCACTCTGATTCGCCCGGTTGTTGTATCGTTAACTCGCCCGAAATTACCGTCATAACTTCCACTGTCGAAGTGCCAAATTCGTACTCGCCAGCCTGCATTACACCTACTGTGGCAGTTCCTTCTGCCGAATCTAAACCGATAGAAACTACTTTTCCATCGAAATACTGATTTGTTTTAAACATATTATATCTGATTTTTAATTGATTATAAAAAATTGTTGCTTTTTGAAAGCAGTTTGCAAAATTAACAAATATTTTGGTGTGCTGTTCATTTAAGTAGTCCTAAATTATTAATTGTATGATTTTTGATTTGTTTTTTCGACCCCCAAACCCCCAAACGGGGGCTTAAGAGTGCTACTTTGTTTATTTATTTGATAGTTCAAATTGTCGAGAATATGTCTTAAAGCCCCCATTTGGGGGTTGGGGGTCACATTAAAAACATATCATTAAATATTAATTGTTACATATACCCTTACAACCAACGAAATTTATTTTTATAAATGCGTATCTTTGTATTCGAACAATGCCGTAGAAAAATATGAAGTATATTGATGTAATTTTACCCCTTCCACTAAAAGCAAACTTTACCTATTCAGTTCCTGCCGATTGGTCGGAGCAAATACGGATAGGTATGCGTGTGGTTGTTCCTTTTGGTAAACGAAAAATGTACACGGCTATTGTTTCGTTAGTGCATACCTACAAGCCTGAATTGCCTTACGAGATAAAAGATATTATTTGTTTGTTGGATAATCAGCCAATTCTCCGATCGCCGCAACTGAAATTCTGGGAGTGGATTTCGTCGTATTACATGGCGTCAATGGGCGATGTGTATCAGGCTGCGGTGCCTGCTGGTATGAAGCTCGAAAGCGAAACGTTGGTATGTATCAATCCGGATTTTGAGACGGAAAATATGTTATCTGATAAAGAACAGCGCGTATTGGATGCGCTTTCGGATGGTCGTCCGGCAACGGTCGATATGTTGAATAAAGCTACCGGATTGTTGAATGTTTTGCCTGTTCTGAAGTTATTGTTAGATAAAAATGCCATCGAAGTAAATGAAGAATTGACCGAAAAATTCAGGATTAAAACCGAAACATATATCCGCCTCAATCCTGAACTTGAGAATGAAGAATTGCTTCGCAAAGTGTTTGATGATTTGGGAAGAGCTAAAAAGCAACTCGATTTATTAATGTCGTTTATTGATATTTCCAAATTCCTGCAACCTGCCAAACGAAAAGAAGTTACTAAAAAGGAATTGCTCGAAAAATCGGGTGCAAGTGCAGCAATTCTAAGTGGACTGACAGAGAAAAATATTTTTGAGATTTATAAAAAGGAAATTTCACGCCTCGACATTGCGGCAACTGAAACGCAGGAAATTTTCCCGCTAAATCCAAGTCAGCAAACAGCACTACAAGAAATTAATCAACAATTCGTTGAAAAACAGGTCGTTCTGCTTCATGGGATTACTTCGAGCGGAAAAACGGAAATTTATATTCATTTAATTAAAAAAGCAATTGAAGAAGGCTCGCAGGTACTTTACCTTGTGCCGGAAATAGCCCTTACCACACAATTAACATCGCGGCTTAAGCGGGTTTTTGGAAATAAATTGGGTGTGTATCATTCCAAATTTTCGGATGCTGAACGGGTTGAAATCTGGAATAATGTATTGAACGACAAAAACTACGATGTAATTATAGGGGTTCGCTCGTCGGTTTTTTTGCCATTTCGGAAGATTGGATTAATCATCGTGGACGAAGAGCATGAGTCTAGCTACAAACAATACGACCCCGCTCCGCGCTATCATGCCCGCAACGCTGCCATTGTGTTGGCAGCGATGTATGGCGCCAAAACTTTGTTGGGTACAGCTACACCATCCATCGAAAGCTACTTTAATGCCACTACCGGAAAGTATGGACTTGTGCAGCTCGATAAGCGACACGAAGATATGGAATTGCCTGAATTTCTTATAGTTGATACGAAGGAGGCTTATCACAAAAAACGCATGGAAGGTCATTTTTCGGATGAACTTCTGAAACGTATAAAAAAGGCATTGGAAAATAAAGAACAAATTATACTTTTTCAAAACCGTCGTGGTTATGCACCTTATATCGAATGCAAAGCTTGCTCGTATGTACCGAAATGTAAAAACTGCGATGTAAGTCTTACAGTTCACAAGGTTTTCAATACACTAACCTGTCATTATTGTGGTTATTCGGAACCAATACCAAATCTATGTCCGGCCTGCAAAACTCCCGGACTAAATACAAAAGGATTTGGAACAGAGAAGATTGAAGACGAAATCCGGCTACTTTTCCCCGATGCACGTGTAAGTCGTATGGATATGGATACCACCCGTTCGAAAAAAGCATACGAAAAGCTTATATCCGATTTTGAACAACATAAAGTTGATATACTCATTGGTACTCAAATGGTTACTAAAGGGCTCGACTTTGAGCGTGTAAGCATTGTGGGCATTCTGAACGCTGATAATATGCTGAATTTTCCCGATTTCAGGGCGCACGAAAGGGCTTTTCAATTAATGGCACAAGTAAGCGGGCGTGCCGGACGAAAGCACAAGCGTGGATTGGTGATTTTACAAACAACCGCTCCCGAACATCCGGTAATCGGACATGTGTTGCGTAACGATTATGCAGCTATGTATAATGTGCAAACAACAGAACGACAGCAATTTAAGTATCCGCCATATCATCGGATTATTGAAATAAGCTTGCGCCACAAAGATGTTCAGGTAGTAAAACAAGCAGCTTACGAGTTAGCCAACCGTCTGAGGGCAGTCTTTGGCACTCGCCTTCTGGGGCCGGTTGACCCACCTGTTGGTCGCATCCAAAATTTGTATATCAAGCAATTGATTTTGAAAATTGAAAACGAAGCATCGCCTGTTAAAGCCAAAGAAATTCTCGGAAATATCACCGATTATTTATTAACGGAACCGAAATTTAAATCGATAAGGATAGGAATTGATGTGGATCCGATGTAAAACTAATCTATCTCCAAACTCAGCATTTTTCTGAATTCTTCTAATTGCGGATTTCTGGCAACCATTTCCATGTAGCGCTGTTCGGGTGAGAGGCTGCGTTGAGTTTCGGTTTCTTCGGCAATTTTGGTGTTGATGGTGATTAATGTGTTATTCAATCTGGCGCGAATAAAATAAACGGCTTCGCTGAGTAGTTTTTTAGCTTCATTTTCCTGCATTACATTATTTACCAATACGGTAAACTCAATCTCGGATTGTCGGGTAGGGATGTTAAGGTTACTGAAACCAACCCTTTTTTCGTCAGAAAGTGTTTGCATAAATTTATCCCAGGCTGTGAAAAATTCATTGTCGGTGAACGAATTATTTACATTCAATTCCTGCGTCGGTTCCGCAACGATATTCGAAGGTGAATTATTCTCAATGGTCGTTGGTTTGGTAATTGAGATAGATTGCGGACGGATATTTATTTGCGGTGGAGCAATTCCTGTCTTTGGAGCACTTGGTGCAACAGCTTGCTGAGTTGGAGTAGTGCTGATTGTTGGTTTTACAACCGGAGTTTCAGCTTTTTCTTCAACCGTATTTTCGGTATCTACAGCAATTTTTTGAATGGGTATCGGGAGGTCATCAATTAAGAGACTTTTTTTTTTTCATCATTCAGTTGACACAACCGAATAAGAGCAAGTTCCACCAGCAGGCGTTTATTTTTGCTGATACGATAATCGAGGTCGCAATCGTTGGTAATTTTTAATGCCAAAAATAAAAACTCAGATGTGCAGGTTTGTGCCTGTTGCTGATAACGCTTACGTATGTCATCGCCCACTTCGAGTAGTTGTAAGGTGGCTGCATCTTTACTAACCAATACATCGCGCAGATGCGCCGCCAATCCGGTAATAAAGTGGTGTGCGTCAAAACCTTTATTTAATACATCATTGAAAATTAAGAGCGAATTTGTAACATCGCCGGCCAAAAATGCCTCCACTAATTTAAAATAATACTCGTAATCGAGCACATTCAGGTTGTCGATAACACCCTGATATGTAATGTTATTGCCACAAAAACTTACTAACTGGTCGAAAATAGACAAGGCATCACGCATACCGCCGTCGCTCTTTTGAGCAATCACATTCAGTCCGTTTATGTCTACTGTAACGCCTTCCTGTTGTGCAACATATTGTAAATGAGCCACTGTGTCGGCCACCGTAATGCGATTAAAATCGTAAATCTGACAGCGCGAAAGTATAGTAGGGATAATCTTGTGTTTTTCGGTAGTTGCCAATATAAACATGGCATGTGCCGGTGGTTCTTCCAGTGTTTTCAAAAATGCATTAAACGCACCCGGAGATAGCATGTGTACCTCATCCACGATATAAACACTGTATTTACCTATTTGTGGCGGAATACGAACCTGCTCAATCAGTGAACGAATATCGTCAACACTATTGTTTGAGGCAGCATCGAGTTCGTGAATATTATATGAGCGTTGTTCGTTGAATGCAACGCACGATTCGCAGGCGTTACATGCTTCGTGTTCGGGCGTGAGGTTCAGACAATTGATGGTTTTGGCAAAAATACGGGCGCAGGTTGTTTTACCAACTCCACGCGGACCGCAAAACAAATAGGCGTGTGCCAAATGGCTGCCTGTTATTGCATTTTTGAGCGTAGTGGTAAGTGCCTGTTGGCCTACAACCGACTGAAAAGTCTGTGGTCTGTATTTTCGGGCTGAAACAATAAAATTATCCATCAATATTTCTTTTTTTTCAAAGCAGTGCAAATATACTGAAAAGTTCAGGAACTTTTTCAACAAAATATTTTTTTATTAAAAATTATCCTTTGCAATTTTTTCGTACTTTTGTAGGCTTCAAAATCGCTGGTTTTTGAGTTTATTTTTAATAAATCAGGTAATCGAAATTATTTAATCGCTAAGTTTTTATAATAAAATGAGTTTCTGGTCGGTATCTACTAAATTTTTCAATTCGGTTAAAGCAATTATTTTGAATAAATATGTAATTGTTTTAGTCGCATTTGGTATTTATATAACCTTTTTCGACCGGTATAACCTGCTCAATCGTTGGGAGTCGAACCGGAAAATTAAGGAGCTTAACGAAGAATATAAATATTACCAGGGCGAAATTGATAAAAATAAAAAGGAGCTGTATCGATTACAACATGATGATGGTTATCTCGAAAAATATGCCCGCGAAAAATATTTGATGCGTAATAAGGGGGAGGAGATTTTTATTATTAAGGAAGAGTAAGTAGAAACAAGACGACAGACAACAGACAAGAATCAAGATAGTAGACTTCAATGAATTCCACAAAAATAATAAATTTACTTTTTCCGGTAGGTGCTACTTTAGTGTTTACAGCTTCGCTTTTTGAACTGAACGACCAACCATACAATGAGTATGCTTTTGCAGCGGGGGCTTTATTGCTAATCGTATATCATGCCATGTTGGCTTATAAGGTTGGCGACGAAAATAAAACAAAGCAACGACTGTATCGTATTGGTTTTATGGCATCACTCTTTTTGGCAATTGGTAGTTATTTTATGTTTACCGGATCTACAAGCTGGATAGTGATGGTGCTGATTTATGCACTTATTACTTTGTATTTGAGTTTCAGATTAAAATAGTTTATTCTGCAGCTACCGCTTTTTTCCAATCCACAATTCCTTTTATTGATAAAAGTAAAAACAGTACATATTCTACAGTTAGTAAATACAATCCCTGACGGAAAAATACAAAAACCGAAACTGTGTTTACAATAAGCCAAACAAACCAGTTTTCGGATATTCGACGGGTAAGCAAAATCTGACCCGTTATGCTTGCAATAGCAATAAAGGCATCGAAGTAGGGTTGTGATGCTGGTTGTGTGAAAGTTTCGGGGTAATAAACCGGAAGTTTCTGAACAAGATAACCTACAACTATTGTAAGCAAAATTGAAATTGCCGTTAAACCATAACGACTTTTTAATGAAAGTGTACTAGGCTTTTCGTTATTTGTCAATTGCCTGCGCCAAACAAACCAACCATAGATGTTTGTTACAAAAAAGAATGCTTGTAAAAACATGCCTGAATATAAATGAACCTGATAGAACAGACCAAAAAAACAGCTGACATTAATTAGCCCCAACGGCCATGAAATGATTTTTTGACGGGTAGCAAGCCATACAGCAATCAGCCCGAAAACAGTACCAATCAACTCAATATAACTCAATGGATATGACCAAAGCGTTACACAGATGTTATTGATGTCGAGGAAACCGAAAGAATTTACCATTTTTTCATTTACTATTTACCATTTAATACAACAAAGTCGCAAAACTTTAATTGTATTTGCGACTTATTGTTAGTGAGCCTCTCACTTATAGGTGGAATGATTTAACCTACAATTTTCTTAAACAAGTTCTTCATATTTACAGCGTCGCCAATTATTTTTTGCAAATCGGCAATAGCTACACGTTCCTGTTGCATGCTGTCGCGATGACGAATGGTAACGCATTTGTCTTCCGGAGTCTGGTGATCCACAGTGATACAGAATGGTGTTCCCACAGCATCCTGGCGGCGATAACGTTTTCCGATGGAATCTTTTTCGTCGTAAGCACATTTGAAATCGAACTTCAAATCGTTAATAATTTCGCGGGCAATTTCGGGAAGTCCGTCTTTTTTAACCAATGGCATCACGCAGGCTTTAACAGGTGTCAATACCGGAGGTAATGTAAGAACAACACGTGTGTCGCCACCTTCGAGTGCTTCTTCTTTGTACGAAGCGGCCATAATCGACAGGAATGTACGGTCGACACCAATCGAAGTTTCGATAACATAAGGCACATACGACTGATTGATTTCAGGGTCGAAGTATTTGATGTTTTTACCCGAATATTTTTCGTGACTGCTCAGGTCGAAATCGGTACGCGAGTGAATTCCTTCCACTTCCTTAAATCCGAAAGGCATTTCAAATTCAATATCAGTAGCGGCATTGGCATAATGCGCTAATTTATCGTGGTCGTGATAACGGTATTTTTGGTCGCCGAGGCCGAGTGCTTTGTGCCATTTCAGACGGAATTCCTTCCAGTGCTCGAACCATTTCATTTCCTCACCCGGACGAACAAAGAACTGCATTTCCATTTGTTCGAACTCGCGCATACGGAAAATAAACTGACGTGCTACGATTTCGTTACGGAAGGCTTTACCAATCTGCGCAATACCGAATGGAATTTTCATACGTCCGGTTTTCTGAACATTCAGGAAATTTACGAAAATACCCTGAGCCGTTTCCGGACGGAGGTAAATTTTCATAGCACCATCGGCAGTTGAACCCATTTCGGTAGAGAACATCAGGTTAAACTGACGAACATCGGTCCAGTTGCGGGTTCCGCTGATTGGGCAAACCACTTCGTAATCTTCGATAATGGCTTTCAGTTCAGCCAGATCCGAATCGTTCAGCGCTTTTACAAAGCGGGCGTAAATCTCATCGCGTTTAGCCTGATTTTCGAGTACACGCTCGTTTGTTGAGCGGAAAACGGCTTCGTCGAAGCTTTCGCCAAAACGTTTGGCAGCTTTTTCCACTTCCTTGTTTATTTTATCGTCGTATTTTGCCAGCAATTCTTCAATAAGCACATCGGCGCGGTAACGTTTTTTGCTATCTTTGTTGTCAATCAACGGATCGTTAAACGCGTCCACGTGACCCGAAGCTTTCCAGGTGGTAGGGTGCATAAAGATGGCCGCATCCAGCCCAACCACGTTTTCGTTGAGCAGCACCATGCTGTCCCACCAGTATTTTTTAATGTTGTTTTTCAGTTCAACACCATTCTGACCATAGTCGTACACGGCACCCAGACCGTCGTAAATTTCGCTCGAAGGAAACACAAAACCATATTCCTTGCAGTGCGCAATCAGTTTTTTAAAAACATCTTCTTGTGAAGCCATAATTATATTTACAATTTTTATATTTACGATTTACGATTTTTTTACAGCCTGCAAAGTTACAATAATTTTACTAAAAATCACCTTGTTAATTGTATAATGACACTCCAAAATGCTTTATAAAACCAAAAAATAAATCCAAAACTGAATTTCGGTGATTCTGCTTTGGATTTAATTGATGTTTTTACAAAAATACGATTTACGCTTCTGCGTACATTTCGTCAATCAGCGATTTGTATTTTTGCATAATAACTGCTCGTCGCATTTTGAGTGTATTGGTGAGTTCGCCGGTTTCGATGCTAAAACCTTTTTTGATTAATCGGAAGCGTTTTATTTGTTCAAAATTAGCCATATCGACTTGCGCTTCCCGAATGCGGTCGGAAATTAATTGCTTAATTTCGGTTTTTTGAAGCAGATCGTCATGATCGGAGAATACAATTTTATTTTTTTGAGCATATTCTTCCAGTGCCGGCAGTGAAGGAACAATGATAGCTGTAACATAATTGCGTTCGTCGCCAATGGCAGCAGCCTGTTCGATGTATTTGTCCAAAATCAGTCGTGTTTCAATAGCCTGAGGTGCAATGTATTTGCCGTTAGAAGTTTTGAACAGATCTTTGATGCGTTCAGTAAGTGTTATAATGTCATTTTTAAGATGTCCGGCATCGCCCGTGCGGAACCAACCATCAGCAGTAAATGCTTCAGCAGTAGCTTTCTCATTTTTGTAATAGCCACGGAATACAGTTTTTCCTTTTACTAAAATCTCATTGTCTTCGCCAATTTTTACTTGTACATCAGGCATTATTTTACCTACAGTGCCAATTTCGTAACCAACGTAGTCGAAACAACAGACTGTTGCGGTTGTTTCAGTTAGTCCGTAACCATACACAATAGGAACGCCAATACAGTGTAAAAAAGTGTTGATATCGTCGGATAATTTGGCGCCGGCAGTTGGAAGCATATTGGCATTTTCGATGCCGATAGTTTTTTTAACTTTAGAGAAAATGAGTTTATCGGCTATGGTGTATTTCAATTTTAATTTGAAAGATGGTTTTTTCCCTTTTCGCAGATAATTCAGATTGTGTTGTTTGCCCACAGCCAATGCCCAGGTTACCAAACCTTGTTTGAATGGTGGCATTTTAGCAATGTTTTCCTGCACGCCTGCATACACTTTTTCCCACAAACGAGGTACAGAACACATAAGTGTGGGGCGTACATCTTTAATGGTTTGCTGTATGTCGAGCGGATTAAAATTGATATACACTTGTACGCCCATATACATACAAAAATACGTCCATGTACGTTCAAATACATGCGATAGAGGTAAGAATGCGATGGAGATATCCTTATTACTTATGCTTGTAAGCCTGATTTTGTGAATGCGCATGGCCTCCATAAAACAAGAATGGGGCATCATTACGCCTTTTGGATTGCCGGTAGTCCCGGATGTATAAAGTATACATGCCAAATCATCTTCCGAAGCTTCGTTTATCCGGTTTTGTACTTCGAAATGCAGAGACGATTTTTCACCTAAGGCTACTAAGTCATGATAATACATGGATTTGCCATCGGCTTTAATTTTTACGGTCGGATCAAATACAATAATTTTTTTCAAAACTTCTGATGTTGCCAGAACTTCTACTGCTTCATCGTATTGTTTTTGTTCACCCGCAAAAAGCACTTTAATTCCGGCATCATTTACTATAAATTCCACCTGAGCGGCTGTTGAAGTAGCATATATCGGAACCAATACAGCGCGATTAGCATAGAGTGCAAAATCCACAACAAGGTTTTCCGTTATATTTTGCGAGAATTGTCCCACACATTCCTGTTCAGTAACACCAAGCTCAATAAGTGCCTTCGAAAGTGTTTTAACCTGATTGTCAAAATTTTTCCAACTAAGTGCTTTCCAGTTTTCTGAAGTGGTTTTTCTGAAATGAAAAGCTGGCTTGTCGCCATATATCAGTGCCTGAGCACTAACAATTTGAGAAAAATGGATTTTGTGCATGTGTTTGTTTATTAGCTTGTTAACAATTGTTTGAATGCAAAGATAAACTAATTTCCTGAAATAATTACACAGAATGGGAAATATTGTGCAGTATTATTGAAGAGTTGTATACATTAGAGATTAAACAAGTTAGAGATTAATTTAATATATTTAATTCAAATCGAGCAAGTTTCATTTTTTAAATTCAGGTAACTAAATACGAATATTCATTTAAATAATCTTGAAAACTATTCTAAAAAAAATATCGCAGATTGCATGATGCATCCTGCGATATTTAATTATTTACTGTTTACTGTTTAATGGAGTTTAGCAAACTATATTCACAATTTTTCCGGGCACAACAATCACCTTTTTAGGTGTTGCTCCTGCTAATTGCTTGATAGTTTGTTCGTTTGCCATAGCCGTATTTTCAACATCTTCTTTACTCATATCGGCAGGTAATTCGAGTGTAAAACGTACTTTACCATTGAACGAAATAGGATATTTCACTGAACTTTCCACTAAAAAAGCCTCGTTGCAAACAGGGAACGCAGCGTCGCAAACCGTTCCTTCATTACCCAAAACGTGATACAATTCTTCGGCAATGTGTGGAGCAAAAGGTGCCAGCAGTATAGCGAGCGGTTCCAGAATGGCTTTTTTGTTACATTTCAGTGTCGACAGTTCGTTTACACAAATCATAAATGCCGATACCGACGTGTTGTACGAGAAATTCTCGATATCGAAAGTAACTTTTTTAATGGTTTTATGAAGTGTTTTAAGTTCTTCGGCAGATGGATTATCGTTATTTATAAGCAAATTACCATCTTTATAAAACAAGCTCCATAGTTTTTTCAAAAAGCGGTGTACACCATCAATTCCGTTTGTATCCCAGGGTTTTGACTGCTCTAATGGTCCGAGGAACATTTCGTATAAACGTAGTGTGTCGGCACCGTATTTTTCTACAATATCATCTGGATTCACCACATTGTACATCGATTTCGACATTTTTTCGACAGCCCAGCCGCAAATATACTTGCCATTTGACCCCTCTCCGGCTCTCCCCGATGGGGAGAGAGATTGCGTAGTTTCAAGATTTTGGGGATTTTGATTTGCGCTGTCTCCTTCCCCTTTGGGGAAGGTTGGGTTGGGGTATTCTAATATAAACTCGGCATTCGCAAACTCTGGTCGCCATGCTTTGAATTTTTCAATATCAAGTATATCGTTCGAAACAATATTCACATCACAATGAATCTGAGTTGTCTCGTATTGATTTTTCAAATTCAGCGAAACAAAGGTATTGGTATCTTTAATACGATACACAAAATTGCTTCGACCCTGAATCATTCCCTGATTAATCAGTTTTTTGAATGGCTCATCTTCGCACACAATTCCCAAATCGAACAGGAATTTATTCCAGAACCGACTGTAAATCAAGTGTCCGGTTGCATGTTCGGTTCCACCAATATACAAGTCTACATTGCGCCAATACTGATTAGCTTCGGGGCTTACGAGTGCTTTATCATTTTTCGGGTCCATGTAGCGCAGGTAGTACGCCGACGAGCCGGCAAAACCCGGCATGGTATTCAATTCTAATGGGTACCTCCCCTCAGTCTCCTCCAAAGGAGGGGAAGACAGCAAAGTATCAACATCTTGAGAACTTTGATTTGCTCTATCTCCCTCCCTTTTGGGGAGGCTTGGGTTGGGGTAATACCAACCTTTGGCACGTCCCAGCGGTGGTTCACCTTTTTCGGTTGGCAGGAACTTATCAACTTCGGGTAATTCGAGTGGCAGGCGACTTTCGTCAAGCATATAAGGCAATCCTTCTTTGTAATAAACAGGGAATGGTTCGCCCCAATAACGCTGGCGGCTGAAAATGGCATCGCGCAGGCGGTAATTTATCTTTACACGTCCGATTCCATTTTCCGAAATATATTCTTTTGCTTTCGCAATGGCTTGTTTTACAGTTAATCCGTTCAGGAATCCGGAGTTCATCATAATTCCCTCTTTGGCATCAAAACTCTCTTCGCTCACATCACAACCTTCGATAAGCGGAATAATGGGCAAATCAAAATGTTTTGCAAACGCATAATCGCGGCTATCGTGTGCCGGAACAGCCATAATAGCTCCTGTTCCGTAACCTGCTAATACATAATCGGATATCCACACCGGAATTTCAGTTCCGCTCACCGGATTGATAGCGTACGAACCTGAAAATACGCCTGTAACCCGACGGTCGGCAATGCGTTCACGCTCGGTACGTTTTTTTGTTGCAGCTATATAAGCTTCTACATCAGCAGCCTGCTCAGGGGTTGTGCAAAGTTTCACATAATCGCTTTCGGGTGCCAGCACCATAAATGTCACACCGTAAATGGTATCGGCACGGGTTGTAAAAACTGTCAGAACCTCACCCTGACCCTCTTTCAAAGAAAAAACCTCACCCTGACCCTCTCCAAAGGAGAGGGAAACGGGGTTGTTTGCAGATTTATTGGTATTATTAATGTTTTCATTAGAGGTTTTATTAGAGGATTTTATTTTTTGTAATTCAAATATTATTTTTTCAACTACAATATCTGAAAAATTGATAACTTCCGAATTTGAAAAGCGAATTATTTTATAACCTAAATTATCAAGAATTTCTGTTCTTGCATTATCAAGTTCAATTTGTTCTTCAGTTAAATGATAATCACCATCTACTTCGACAATTAGTTTATGTTCTAAACACAAAAAATCAGGGATAAATATATCAATTGGATGCTGTCGTCTGAATTTGTAACCTGTTTTATTTGCTCTTAATAAATTCCATAATACACTTTCAGCCTCTGTAGGCGCACTTCGCATTGATTTTGCTTTATCAATTAATAAATTCCAATTTAATTTATCAGTTGTATAAAAATTAGGCGTAGAATTATTTTCGTCAGAAAACTCTGAAAACTCTGAAAACTCAGAAATGCTTGAACTACGCTCATCTCCCTCTCCTTTGGAGAGGGTCGGGGAGAGGTGAAATTTCATTTCCGCACCTTCGCTGCGTCCTATCCAGTTTTTTTGTGTTTCTTTCAGCGAATCGGTCCAGTCTACCGTATCGAGTCCGTCAAGCAGGCGTTGAGCATACGCTGAAACACGCAAACTCCACTGGCGCATAACGCGTTGCTCCACCGGATGACCACCACGCACCGAAACGCCTTCGCTCACTTCGTCGTTGGCAAGTACAGTTCCAAGTGCCGGACACCAGTTTACTTTTAAATCGGCTAAATAGGCAATGCGGTAGTTGAGTAAAATTTCCTGTTGTTCTTTTTCTGTTTTCGATTTCCATTCGTCAGCCGTAAACGTTAACTCAACAGTACCGGCAGCATTACAATTCTCTGAACCATATTTCTCAAAATGCGCAACCAATTCGGTAATTGGCTTAGCTACCCCTCTATCGGAGGGGGTTGGGGGGAGGTGAAAGTATGAGTTAAACATTTGAATGAAAGCCCATTGTGTCCAATGATAATAATCGGGTTCACAGGTACGGATTTCACGATCCCAATCGTAGCAAAAACCAATTTTATCCAACTGCTCACGGTAGCGGGCAATGTTTTGCGCTGTAGTTACAGCAGGGTGTTGGCCGGTTTGAATGGCATATTGCTCAGCGGGCAAACCGTAAGCATCGTAGCCCATTGGATGCAACACATTAAATCCTTTCAGTCGTTTGTAGCGACTGTAAATATCAGATGCAATGTATCCGAGTGGGTGGCCGACATGCAAACCTGCTCCCGAAGGATACGGAAACATATCCAACACGTAAAATTTAGGTTTCGAATTGTTGATTTCGGTTTTGTAAGTCTGATTTTTCTTCCACTCAGCCTGCCATTTTTGCTCTATTTCTCTGAAATTATATTCCATCATTATTATAATTTACAATTTATTCATTTACAATTTACTATTTGCCCCAAACTATAGCCTTCAAGCTCATTTTATGTTTCGACCCCCAACCCCCAAATGGGGGCTAAAAGACGCTGTATCTTTAATTTTTCATATCCTTTTTAGAGAATATTTCTTAGCCCCCAGTAGGGACTTGGGGCAGTTTTACTATCAATTCCCCTGCTTTTTCCCACCATCTTTTTTCAGTTCAGCAGGTTTTTGTTCCAATAGCGGAAGGGCGTTGATGTCCCATGTTTCTTCAAACTCCCAGTTTGCTCTTAAACTGAATTTTTTGGGATAATAAATTACTTCTTCGGGTTGTGTGCGGGTGAAAATATCGCCGGTATCCCATTTCCCATTTTTGTTTTTATCCATAAATGCACGAAGATAATAATCGCCGGGCTTTAAATATTCAAACAAAGTACCTTTTGCCTGTGCTTTTTTCTGTGCAACAACATTGTCTTTGGTATCGAGTAACTGGTAAACAATCAGCGAATCGAATGTTGCCGGAATAATTTTTAAAGCAGAATATTCATCTAATGATTTTATTTTAAAATCAACCTTTAACTTGTTGTTTTTCAAGTTGTAAATGCTTTTTATAGCTGCCGAATCAATGTGTAATTCATATTGCTTTTCGGCTTCCCATTTGAAATAGACAGCATAAACCATACGTGTGGAATCGACCTGACGCCATTTAAGTGGTAGTATTTTAAATGTAGAATCAATTTTATGTTGCAGTTTAAGTTTTGATAATTCAATCGTATCCAATGGAGCTTCGAATGTTATCAAAAGCGGTTTGAATATATCAAAAGAAGAGCTTGCATTCGTGTTTAATTTTAAAAACTCCGTTTCGGGAATTTCCTGTTTTTTCGACTTAGCTTTAGGATTTACTGCTGCTTTTCGCATAATCACATTTATGGTATCGGTTTGTGGTACAAACCGATACAACGAATCCGTTTTTTGATAGGATAAGGTCATTGTCAATGTGTCAATATTATAAACCGAACTATCTTTGAGCCAGTATGTTAATGTGTCAAAAGTTGCATTTTTCTGAATTAAAACTTTGTTGTTCCAATCAAAATTCAGGGGCTTAATTACAGGCTCCTGTGTAGCATTGGCGTTAAAAAACAGGGTGAACGATTGGGGTTGTTTACGTTCGGATTTTACAAAATACTGTCGCTTTTTGTTTTCTTTGAAATACTTAAACAACAAATTATCAGGCAAAAAACGTGTTACAGTTATAGTCCTTACAGTATCAATTGTAACTGTATCTTTCCAAACGGTATCCTGTTTTTCGACCCTAATGGCAAAAGGTGAAACCAATGAATCGATAAAAGCCACATTTTCACCCGGCTGATAATAATAATCTTTGCTTACATCGCCCAAGGCATAAATACGGTATTTACCGGGCTTACAATTGTCAACAGTAAAATGTCCGTTTTCGTCGGTTTTACCAATTCGGAGAAATGGTTTTTTGAAAAATACCGAATCGTTATCTTCGGCATAAATACCAACAATAACACCCGAAACCGGATTCAAATCTTCGGCATTGATAAGTATTCCGGAAATTTGAAGCGTGTCAATTTGGTTGCCTGTTGAGAATGCAAACCGATAGTCCTTCAGCGGATTTTTTTCGTTTAAGTCTACAATAGAGCTGCCAAAATTAATGGTATAGGTAGTACTATCTTTCAAATCATCTTCAAAATTAACCGTAACCACTTTGGCGTTTCCCTTTACATCAGGCTGTTTAGCTTGCGGTGGCGAAATAATAATGGTCTCGTTAGGCTTCTCCACCGTTACGTTTTCGTCGAAAATAATCTGAATTTCTTTTTTCTTAAAATTCAACGCACCATTTACAGGTGTCGATTTCATGACACGTGGTGGCGTTTCGTCTTTTGGTCCGCCGGTAGGTCCCTGTGCTTTATTGGCACAGGCATACACCATCAATCCAATTGAAAAAATGATTAATATCTTAATAACTAATTTCTTAATTTCCATTTTCTAACTTCTAACTTCTAACTTTTTAGTCAGCACCTTATGTCCAATCCGGCAACGCAAACATTTTTTCTCGTCGCAATACAGCTTTTTTAAATGCAAAAATGCTTGTGAATCGTAGGCGGTTTCTACTTTTATACCCAAATTTTGCCAACCTGTGATAATTGAGTTCTTCTCGGCAGGAATTTTATCGAGCAAAGTTAATGCTTTTTCCTTTAACTCTTCGTTTCCCTTTTGGTGCGCATAATAATAAACAAAAGGTATTACGGTGTTAATCAGCAAACTATAAATTGAACTTTTGCCCAATTTTTTACTTTTTTCAGTACTTTTTTCGGCAAAATGATAATGTGTTTTCCAAAATTCCGAAGGTTCACATCGGAACAGCGAAATTAAATAGTCTGCTTCGGGCATCTCAATAATTTTTGAAAACAGCTTTGTAGAACTATGAATAATGGCAGCAAACTGTGCTATCCGAATGTGTGGAAAATTTTCGGGGCGAAGTCTCAATAGCTTCCACTGCGCTCCATCAATGGGCTTCAGATCAAATTTTGCTTTTAAAAATCCGAATTCCTTTTTGAGTTTTTGAAAGTATTCGTCCGTATTTTCCTTTTCGAGCAAGCCTGCCTGACCGAAAAGCAATGCCTCTATTTGAAATAAATCATTTTTATGCTTGCCAAGAATTGCAAGTGATATGCTTTTAGCCAGCATTTCGAAGGCCTGACTGTTGGTGCCAAAACCAAAACTGCGTGCTAGCGTTATGTAAAACGCTTCTTCCCAATGCTGATTGTTTTCGTCGAGTAATTGTTGTATGTGGTTTGTTTTCAGCCACAAACGTTCGGTTAATAAGGCATTTTTCCAACTATGAATAAAAATAGCAGGTACATCCTGAATTTTATCAGCACAGGCTATCCATTTTTTTTCATTAATAAGCGTCTCATAATTTTGTTCAATTTCCGCCGGATATTTCAACTCTAAAACCGGAATTTTTTCACCTTCATGTCTGCAAATTTCAATATCGGCTTTTTTTACAACATGCAGTATAACAGTGTCGTACGATTTATCTGATTGATGATTGTGCTTGTTCCAATCGCTTGCCAGCGTATGAATTTCCACATTTCCGGCCCATAGTGTTTGGCCTATTTTTACTTTAGCATTGAAAAAATCAGGACCGGCATCTGTATTCAACTTTCCAACATCAATTACCTCAACCAATTCACCATCAGTAGTTTGCAAACCTTGCTGCGTGAATAGTTTTTGTTGCCAGATATAGTGCAAAATAGATTCTTTCATAGTTAAACTTTCTTTATTCTCCTGTATTTCTGATATTTACTTGTTGGTTTTGATGGTATTGTCATTTCAATCCATCTCTTCTTTAAAGCAGGCTTAAGATAGGCTTCCCTAAAGTGCTCACGATCAGTAATTGACAAAGCGTTCATTAATTCTTCTCGTGTCATATCAACTTTTAATGCCTTTACAAGTCTATGAAGTCTCTCGTAAAGCTGTACCTCATCTTGCGGGGTATCTTGCGGGGTATCTTGGGGGGTAAATTCGCGAAATTCTCCCAAGATAACTTTACGATACTTTTGGTTTTTGCTGTTTGGTTTCGTTGGAATTGTCATTTCAATCCATCCTTTTTCCAAAGCAGGCTTAATAAATGATTCTCTAAAGTACTCTCTATCAGATATTGACAGTGCGTTCATTAGTTCTTCACGCGACATATCCCGAGTTAAAACCTTAATAAGATTTAGCAATTGTGGGCTATCATCTTGCGGGGTATCTTGCGGGGTAACTTGCGGGGTATCTTGCGGGGTATCTTGGGGGGTAAATTCGTTGAAATCTATTTCAAAAACAAACTTATCATTATCCTTTATTGTAATAGTTTGATTATCGAAATACAAAGAAGCGAATTTTAAAATATTTTTTTTCCCGGATCCAAGTTCTTCGACCCATTTAAGTTCTCTGAATACCTTTGCAATTAACGGATTCTTGGTATGTGAAGTCCAATTTTCGATTGTAATGCTACCAAACTGAAGCGGTTTATTCCAGTTTTCAGTGATAATTTTATCTGAAAAAATTAAAAATTTAGCTTCAAACGAACTTGAAAACTCACGATGTATTAATAAATTAGCTACAATTTCTCTGAAAATTATATTTCTTAAATCAATCCGATTAATACTTTTCTCATCCAAACTGAATTTGTCAGGCAGATTTTGGTGAACAAAATTCATCAGTCGAATGTATGATGCAATTAAATTTTCAGTAATCAACTCTCTGTCATCATAACGAATATCAGGGTCAGTTGGTAGAGGTTTCAAAAACCGCTTAAATTTGATGTTTCTATAAATTGCATCTGTTCTATAATGAGGCAGACAGGATAAAATTGTTTGTTCTTTACCAAATAATAATACGGCTGCTAATACATATCCTTCACAATTTCGAAGTGGATCTTTACGCCAAAATCCTGCCGATTTCAATAGCTCTTCGTCGGTTAAAAAAAGCCATGGATGTACTTGATTGTGAATACTTAGAATTTGACGTACCATTCGAAACGTTTTTTCATCAAAATCCGAAATACTTATTTGAGGAAGAACTTCGTTTTCGCTCGATTCTTTTCGTTTACGGGCATGTAAATTATCAATTAATTGATAATTATAGGTTACATCGTTGTCGACACTTCCTACTCTATCAAAAACTTTATTTTTGTATCTATGCACCTGACTACTTTCAGGCACAACTATTTCTAAAACTTTTTTATTGTCTATTTCGATTGTTTCAATCGGAAGGTATACGGTGGGATTAAATATTTGAATATTATTTAGTTGATTATAAATACTATTTTTCATATTTTCAATAGAGTGAGATTTTATTCCAATTATCTCACCTGTATCCAATACTCCAATATAAATTCGTCCGCCATTTCTATTTAAGAACGAACATATTGATTCGAAAACAGATGCAGAAACTTCAGTGGTACATTTTTTTAATTCCACTGTTTCATTTTCTCCTTTCGAAAACAATATTTTCAATTCTTCTGTATTCAAAATTATCTAATTTTACAAAAAACTAAATTCAAAACCTTCATTTTTCCAAAATTCAATTGCTTTCGGTAATGCTTCAAGTACATTTTTTTTTGCCTTTACAGAATCATGAAAAACGACAATAGAACCATTTCGAAGATTGTTTTTTACATTGTTCAATACTTGTTCGGAAGTTAATTTTCGGTTATAATCGTGTGTTATTACATCCCACATAATAATCTGATAGTCTGATTTTAAGGCATTTATTTGTTTATGTGTAATTTGTCCGTGAGGTGGACGAAATAAATTACTTTCAATGTATTGCGAAGCCTTTTTCACATTTTTCAGATAATCATCCGCTGTAAAGCTAAAACCCTTTATATGATTAAATGTATGATTGGCTGTTTTGTGTCCGCGGCAAATGATTTCGTTATAAACAGCAGGATGTTTTTTTACATTTTCGCCCACGCAGAAAAAAGTGGCTTTCCAACCGTAATTGTCCAATATATCAAGTATTTGTGGTGTAACTTCCGGTACAGGACCATCGTCGAAAGTAAGGTAAATTACTTTCGACGATGTGTTTTTTTGCCAGAGTACATTTTTACCGAAAAACGGACGAAAAATACGTGGAAACTGCATGTTCATTACATATCTGCTCCTTTGGTGTAGTTCATATACACGGGCAGGTATTTGTCCATAATTCGTTTTTGTTTTTCCTGATCGCAAATGCGCAATACCTGATTTAAAACAGCCAAATTATGACTAATACGATTCTGAACGCTATTCTGCTGTATTTTGGTTAAACTGAAATACCAACCCAGATTTTCAACTGCATTTTTAGCAACGGCATCCATAATGGCATCTCCTTTTTGCGATTCACCTAATTTATAATAGTACTCAGCCAGCATGGTCGAAATATAATCGTGTGGAACAGTTGTGCCCGGAATCATTTTTTCGCAATAATCCAATGCTTTCAATGCTTTCACCGAATCGCCTTCGTTGTACAGCGCACTCACCAATTGCGAGAACATCATGCGGTGTGTACGACACATACGTAAGGTGTTTTCGTCTAAGTAAACCTTTGGATCACTGATGTTTCCGTAGCGGAATTTCGTCATCATGTTATCGTACATTTCTTTGGTGTTTACGCCCGAACCTGTACCTTTTTGTCCAATTGGTAAAATCTGATAAGCCAAACCTGTAAGTTCAAAATGGTCGCTTAACCCAAGGTAATAATCGTCGCCAACAGTTACAGCAAAATACATTGGGCGTTCCCATTTGTTGGTACGAAGCATTTCCAGAATCATTAACTCGCTTTTGGTCAATCGGCGTTGCGATAAGTCAATGTTTATTTGTGGAATAATTTCAGCTGCACGTTGGGCAGGCAAAGTTCCTGTTTTTAGCACCTGATTCGGGTCGACAGCTAAAACCAACTGTTTGGTAGGTATAAATCCTTCGCCATCCACATCTTTAAATTGTCCGCGCTTCAACAGAAAATCGTAAGCTGTATTAATGTCCAATGGTTCTTTTATTTGCTCTTCAACCCAAACCACTTCGTTTTTGCCCGATACATAATCGGCTGGTGTCCACGAAATTGGTAGCGGTGCCGATTTGTATGCTCCGCGTTTCATTTGGTCGATATACCAATCGGTTTGCAGGTAGCTAAGGTTACAAACACGCACATCGGTACGGTTACTTTCTACTTCCTGATTGTACCAAAGCGGGAACGTATCGTTATCGCCATTTGTAAAAATAATTGCATTGGGTTTGATGGAAGCTAAATAATTTCCACCAAAATCACGAGCAACAAATCGGTTACTGCGGTCGTGGTCATCCCAGTTTTCCGAAGCCATCAATGCGGGAACTCCCAGGGCAGCAATTGTCACCAAGGCTGCTGCCAGCGTTTTGGGTATGTAGTTGTCTATTAGTTTTATAATTCCCAACACACCGAGTCCAATCCAGATGGAAAATGCATAAAACGAACCGGCATACGCATAATCGCGTTCACGCGGCTGATAAGGTGTTTGATTGAGGTAAACCACAATAGCCAAGCCTGTTAGCACAAAAAGCAACATAGTTACCCAAAATCCGTGACGACCTTCTTTTCCACCATAAAACTGGAATACAATTCCGAAAATGCCGAGCAGTAATGGTAACAGATAGTACTTGTTACGCCCCTTATTATCAGCTAATTCGCTTGGCAAATTTTTCTGGTCGCCTACTAAATAATTATCAATTAAATCGAACCCGGTAATCCAGTTACCTCTGTCAATTTCGCCATGTCCCTGAATATCATTCTGACGACCGGCAAAATTCCACATAAAGTAGCGCCAGTACATAAAACGAACCTGATAATCGAAGAAAAATTTCAGATTTTCGCCAAAAGTTGGTTTGCTTTCGGTGCGTTGTTGACCGCAATAATCAAAAGTTATAGGTGTGCCATTTACATCTGCCCATTGTTTGTAGGCATCAATATGCGATTGCTGCGTGCTGTACATACGTGGAAAAAGCATGTTGAAACGGCTATCCATCACATAATCCGTTTTATAGCCTGTAAGCAGGTATTCGTCTTTGTCGTTTGGCGAAGTTTTGGGTTTGGGCGTGTATTGCGCTTCCCCTCTTTTCTCAACGGGTATACAATTGTTACCTTCAATTTTTAATTCAACCGGAGCATTGTAAACCGGACCGTAAAGCAATGGTCGGTCGCCGTATTGTTCACGATTCAGATAATATTTTAATGCAAAAACATTATCTGGCGAGTTTTGATCCATGGGCGGATTGGCTGCCGAACGTATAACAATAACTGTATAAGAGGAATAACCAATAAGTATGACTGTAATCATAGCCATGGCAGTATTTAACCAGCGAGCATTTATCAAGTCTTTTTTATAGAAAAATAATCCGGTTAAAGCAGCAATAATAATCAATCCGGCTATAATATGTGAACCGAAAAACGGAATACCAACCAGCGTAATTGCCAAAATAAATGAAATGGCCGTGCGGGTATAGTTTGTATTCACGTACGATTCGTATAGCGACCAACTAAGTGATGCAATCAATAATATTATATAAATGTATAAACCACTGTTGAACGACATACCTAGTGTATTTACAAAAAATAATTCGAACCAGCTTGCCACTTCTACAAATCCGGGAATAATACCATAAAGTACCACTGCCAGAATAACGCCGGAAGTTAACATGGCCAATACAATACCTTTTGTAGAAGGAGTATAATTGCGGAAATAATAAACCAATACGATGGCTGGTATGGCTAATAAGTTAAGTAAGTGCACACCAATGGATAAGCCCATTAAATATGCAATCAAAATTAACCAGCGGTCGGAACCTTCGCGCTCAGAAACACGTTCCCATTTCAGTATTGCCCAAAATACTACAGCCGTAAACAGCGACGAATAAGCATAAACTTCGCCCTCGACTGCCGAAAACCAAAAGGTATCCGAAAATGTATATGCTAACGCTCCAACCAAACCCGAACCAATAATGCCGATTAAGTTAGCCACAGTGTAATCTTCTTCCGATTTTGCAACTACTTTTTGGGCTAAATGAGTAATTGTCCAGAATAAAAACAGAATTGTAAATGCGCTGCATAGTGCCGAAAGCGCATTAACCATAAAAGCTACCTGAGTAGGGTCGGAGGCAAAAAGGCTGAAAAAACGACCTGTTAGCATAAAAAACGGTGCTCCGGGGGGATGACCTACGTCCAATTTGTAAGCAGATGAAATAAACTCTCCACAATCCCAAAAACTTGCTGTGGGTTCCATTGTGGTCAAATACGTTACGGCTGCCACAGCAAATGCTACCCAGCCAAAAAAGTTATTCAGCAATCTGAAGTTTTTCATAAAAATGAATGTAGTTATTCGTTTTTGTTTTTTTTCAAAAAATCCACCAAAGATACAAAGAATATTCAGCATTTAAAAAGTGATAGCTTGTTTTTAGTTAAAATTAATCCGTTTGAAAATAATATTGATATTTTTTTCGGGTTTAACTTCTGTCAATTTGAATGTAAACATTCGATTTTATATCCAATATTTTAAATAGCTGCAATAATTTTTGTCAAATAATAATTTAGGGACTAAATGTAGCTTTCAAGTGTCTGTTAACAAACACTTAAAGCCTACTTTCATTGTTTGCAATACAAAAATATTATACTTACATTTGCCTGAAAATCAAGATGACGCATGAACGTTATATCATCATTCTCCGAACTTACCGGCCACCTCAAAAGCCTCGAATGCCGCAAGCGTATTGCCGTAGCCAATGCTACTGATGCGCATACCTTGGATGCTGTAATTATGGCTGTGGAAGCCGGAATAGTAGAAGCATTTCTGATTGGCGATGTGGCGGCAATTGAATCACCGGCTTTGTTTGAACATAATTTGTCGCCCTTAATTCATATTATCGACAAACCTGATGTGCTCGAGGCTACGCTCGAAGCAGTACGCATGGTAAAAACAGGAGAAGCTGAAATTTTAATGAAAGGTCTGGTAAATACCGATGTGCTATTGCGAGCCATTTTAGATAAAGAAAAAGGGTTATTACCTGCCGGAAGAGTTCTTTCTTTCAGCGCAGCGCTCGAAGTTCCCGGTTATCATAAACTTATTTTCTTTGCCGATCCGGTGGTTATTCCTTCGCCAAACCTCGTGCAGCGAACGGCCATGATAAAATATGCCATTGATACAGCGTATAAATTTGGCATTCAGAAACCTAAAGTGGCATTAATTCATGCTACCGAAGTGGCTAATCCGAAAATTCAATACATGCAGGATTATTTGGATATTAAAGATGAATGGCGAAATGGTGAATTTGGCGACGTTATATTAGATGGTCCGGTAGATGTTTTTTTGGCATTAGACAAAGAACGTGGTGCTATTAAAAATGTTCCCACACCTATACTTGGCGATGCCGATATTTTGATTTTTCCAAATTTCGAAAGTGCCAATTCGTTTTACAAAGGTCTTTCACTGTTTGCGGGCGCCGAAATGGCGGGTTTGTTACAGGGTACCGAAAAGCCTGTTGTGCTGACATCTCGAAGCGAAAGTACACAGTCGAAGTTTTACAGCATTGCCATGGCTTGTATTTTAGTTTAAATTTTTTATATTTGCAAAAATATTCAATTCTACTACAAATTAAATTTCTCAAATGATAAAAAAAGCACTTTTTACTGTCTCATTATTAATTTCGTGGACTTGCGGTTTCGCCTGCACTAACTTTTTAGCAGGTAAAAATGCCACTACCGATGGCTCTACCTATATTTCATACTCTGCCGATTCCTATTTTCTATACGGTGCTTTGTATCATTTCCCGGCTGCCACACATCCTGCCGGCGCCATGCTCGATATTTATGAATGGGATACAGGAAAATACTTAGGTAAAATAAAACAAGTGGAAAGAACGTATTCCGTAATTGGAAATATGAACGAACACCAACTTGCCATAGGTGAAACTACTTTTGGCGGACGTGAGGAGTTGGTTGATACGACTGCAATCATGGATTATGGTAGCCTGATTTATATTACCCTGCAACGTGCCAAAACCGCACGCGAGGCCATAAAAGTAATGACCGACCTTGTAGCCGAATACGGTTATTACAGTTCCGGTGAGTCATTTTCAATTGCCGACCCTAACGAAATTTGGATAATGGAAATGATAGGTAAAGGTCCGAAAAATAAAGGTGCTGTGTGGGTAGCTCAACGTATTCCCGATGATTGTGTTTCGGGTCATGCCAATCAGGCACGCATTACCACTTTTCCGTTCGACGATAAAAATAATTGTCTTTATTCCGAAGATGTGATTCTTTTTGCCCGCGAAAAAGGATATTTCAAAGGGCGCAACTCCGATTTTAGTTTTTCGGATACCTATGCACCACTCGATTACAGTGCTTTACGAATTTGCGAAGCCCGTGTGTGGAGCTTTTTCCGACAGGTTGATCCCACTATGGATAAATATATAAGCTATGTGAAAGGAGAAACAAAGGAACGTATGCCGCTTTGGATTAAACCCACTTTCAAAGTAGATGCGCAAAAAATGAAAGAATATATGCGTAATCAGTACGAAGGAACCGAATTTGATATGACAAAAGGAGTTTGTGCAGCCCCGTTCGGAAGTAAATTGCGCCATAGCCCGTTAGGATTTAAAGTTGATAGTGTGGAATATATGCATGAGCGTCCTGTGGCTACGCAACAATCGGGTTTTGTGTTTGTAGCTCAAATGCGTAGTTGGTTGCCCGACTATATTGGTGGTATTCTGTGGTTTGGAGTGGACGATGCTGCCAGCAATATTTTTGTGCCCATGTATTGTGGAATCAATGGTGTTCCAAATTGCTACGATCAGAAAAATGGAAATTTGTTGGAGTATTCACCTACTTCCGCTTTTTGGATTTACAATCAGGTAGCAAATTTTGCTTACGGAAAATACAGCTTTATGATGAAAGATATTAAAGCTGTTCAGACGCAATGGGAAAACGATTTTCGAACCTTCATTCCTGCTGTAGATAAAGCTGCCATAAATATGACGGAAGCAGATGCACGCAAGTTTCTAACCGGTTTCAGTCATTCACAGGCCGAAAACTCAACAGCAGCCTGGAAAAAATTAGGTGAATATTTGTTGGTGAAATACATGGATGGAAATATCAAAAAGGAAAAGGATGGGAAATTTATTCAAAATGAATTTCACATTCCGCAAGGTATTATTCGTGCCGGCTATTCGGAGGAAATTCTTCGCCAGATTGCCAAAGAAAATCCCGGTCAACGTGTTAAAACTGCTGAGGAACTCAAAAATAGAAAATAATTCTTCTGATTAATTGTTTTAATTGCGCCATTATCAATACTGATAGTGGCGCTTTTTGTTGAAATATTGTTGTTTGTAAAATACATTATTGTGTATAAATTGTTGTTTGTAAAAAACATTTATATAGTTATACTGTTTATTTTATAAAACAAAATATTCGATTTATTGTTGTTTGTATAATACATTATTGTATCTTTGTATTCTAAAATAACAGGATATGGAAACTATAACTCGTCTGTATAAAAGGCTTTTAGATTCAACAAAACTTAATTTTGTTCGATATTTGTACTACGAAATTGATTGGACTAATCGTTTGATAGCTATTAGTGGTGCTCGTGGAACAGGAAAAACTACTCTGATGCTTCAGTATATAAAGCAGGAAGTGGTAGATAAAACCAAAGCGCTTTATGTCAGTTTGGACAATATATGGTTTGCCACTCATACTCTTTCGGAGCTTGTGGAGGATTTTTATACCATTGGTGGAAATGCCATTTTCTTAGACGAAGTACACCGTTATCCTAATTGGGCAATTGAAGTTAAAAATATTTACGACAGTTACCCTGATATGAAAATTGTGTTTACAGGATCGTCCATGCTCGAAATTTATCAGTCGGGAGCCGATTTAAGTCGAAGAGCTATTCATTATTCTCTTTACGGTTTGTCGTTTCGGGAGTTTCTGAAGTTCGAATATGGGGATGAATTTCCGAAGCTTGATTTAGAAGATGTTCTGACAAACCATTTTGAATTATCTTCCCGCATCACAGCGGGTTTTAAAGTTCTTCCCCGTTTTGCCGAGTACTTAGAATACGGGTATTATCCGCTTTACAAGGAAAATATAAAATCGTATCACGATCGTTTGCATGGAATAGTAAATGCAGTAATTGATTCTGATTTGCCAGCATGCACCAATATTGAATACAGTTCAGGAATTAAAGTTAAAAAATTATTGGCTATTATCTCAACTTTAGTTCCGTATTCGCCCAATATAAGTAAGTTAAGTGCCGAAATTGAGATTTCACGCAACTCACTGCTAAGTTATATTCATTTGCTGCATCAGGCCAGATTGATTTTTGCGCTAAGTCAGCATGCTTATGGAATGAGCATTTTAACAAAACCGGATAAAATATACTTAGACAATCCGAATTTGTTATATGCGCTTAGTACATCAATTGCTAATGAGGGCAATGTGCGCGAAACTTTCTTTGCTAATCAGTTAAAAGTTAAGCACGAAGTAACATTCTCAAAAACAACTGATTTTATGATAGATTCGAAATATGCCTTCGAAATAGGAGGAAAAAATAAAGGATATAATCAAATCAAAGATATGAATAATAGTTTCATTGCAGCAGATGGTATTGAAAGTGGATTCGGAAATAAAATTCCACTTTGGTTGTTTGGATTTTTATATTGAAATTACATGATTATATTTGCAGAATTAAAATACATTTAAATTGCGGGTTATGAAACTTCCATGTTAAAATAATTATTAACACACAAAGCAATGATTATTTTAACATGGTAAGTTCCATGTGTCCCGAACAAAAATAAAAAATAATCACATGAAATTATTTACAGCAGAAAAAATAAGACAAATAGACGAACTGACGATTAAAAACGAACCTATCGCTTCGATCGATTTAATGGAACGTGCTGCACAATGCTTTGTGAATCAATTTTGTATGTATTTCGATAAATCGACTGCTGTTGTAGTATTGTGTGGACCCGGAAATAATGGGGGGGATGCTTTGGCTGTGGCTCGAATGCTGAAAAATGCTGATTACGATGTTTCTGTCTATTTGTTTTATAATGGTTCATTATCAGCTGATTGCGAAGTTAATAAGCAACGATTTTTGTCTGAATTTCCAAATTGTCTGAACGAACAAACTTCTGAAATTCTACCACCATCACCAAATAATTCTGTCGACACAGTAATTATTGATGGATTATTTGGTACGGGATTGTCACGACCGCTTTCAGGAATTTTTTTGGAAGTTGTAAATTGGATAAATAAAAGTGGAAGTAAGGTAGTGGCAATTGATATACCTTCGGGTATGTATAGCGAAGATAATCAGATAGAAAATCAGCCAATCGTTCAAGCTGACTACACATTTACTTTTCAATTTCCAAAACTTTCGTTTTTGTTACCCGAAGCAGGAAATAATGTAGGTGAGTGGACTGTACTCGATATAAAATTGAGTAAGGATGCGATAAATGAAATTCCCTCTGAATATTATTTTACTGAATCCGGTTTTATTAGAAAGTTGATAAAAAAGCGGTCAAACTTTTCGCATAAAGGCACTTACGGTCATGCATTGTTAATTGCCGGAAGCAAAGGGATGGCAGGAGCTTCAGTGTTGGCAGCAAGAGCTGCATTACGGGGTGGGGCAGGACTTGTTACCCTTCATGGACCGGAGTGTAACCGAATTATATGTCAATCATCGGTTCCCGAAATGATATTTTCCGGAGATAAAAACAACGATTTTTGTACTGCATTTCCAGAACTAAAAAATTATAATACAATCGGTGTAGGATGCGGAATTGGAAATGCACCCGAAACGGCTAAAATGCTCGAAAAGCTTTTTACAGATATTTTTTCGCCCTGTGTTGTTGATGCGGATGCACTCAACATTATTTCGCGAAATAAACATTTTATGGATTTAATTCCCCAAAAAAGTATTCTGACACCTCATCCAAAAGAATTTGATCGCCTTTTCGGGGTAAATAATACTACCTGGCAACGGATTCAAAAAGCACGTGAAATAGCAATGCGATATAAAGTGATAATTGTGTTGAAAGGTACTTATACTGTCATTGTAAATGTCGATGGGCAATGTTATTTTAACTCAACGGGAAATGCAGGACTTGCAACCGCTGGTACGGGCGATGTGCTTTCAGGCATGCTTACAGCTTTGTTGGCGCAAGGTTACGAACCGATACATGCAGCAATTTTTGGCGTTTACCTACATGGTATGGCAGCTGATTTAGCATTATACTCTCAATCCCCCGAATCGCTGATTGCCGGAGATGTTATTGAAAACTTAGGGAAAGCATTTAATAAAGTTTAAATGAAAAAATGCAGCATATATATGGTTTTATGCTTGTATTTTAATACTTTTGCACTCCGAATCAGAATTTATATTAATTAGCATAACACAGAGATAAATAAATCATGGGAAGAGCGTTTGAATATCGTAAGGCAACCAAAATGAAACGTTGGGGAAATATGGCCCGCGTTTTTACAAAATTAGGAAAACAAATTACTATTGCAGTTCGTGAGGGTGGTTCTGAACCCGATACTAATCCGCGTTTAAGGGTGCTAATTCAGCAATCCAAAAAAGAAAATATGCCCAAGGAGAACGTAGAAAGGGCTATCAAAAAAGCAACAGCGAAAGATGAAGCGGATTACAAAGAAATGGTTTACGAAGGATATGGACCTAACGGAATTGCTATAGTAGTTGAAACTGCCACCGATAATCCGACCCGTACAGTAGCGAATGTGCGTAGTTATTTCAATCGTTTTGGAGGTTCACTTGGTACTACAGGTTCGTTACAGTTTTTGTTCGATCACAAATGTGTGTTTAAAATTGCACCGAAAGAAGGTGTTTCTATCGACGATTTGGAACTGGAACTGATTGATTTTGGTGTAGATGAATTGGTTGAAGACGATGACGCAATTGTTTTATACGGCGAATTTCAATCGTATTCTACCATCCAAAAATACCTCGAGGAAAATGGATTTGAGATTTTTAGTGCCGAATTCGAACGTATCCCGAACGATATGAAAGAACTAAACGAAGAACAGAAAGCACAGGTAACCAAATTGTTAGAGAAAATTGAAGACGATGAGGATGTGCAAAATGTTTTTCACAATATGGTTGAATGATATAAATTGATATAAATAAGTCTTCTTAATTACTATCAATTACTTGCGATTTCATTAAATACTTTATATCACTGAAATCGAAGTATGAATTGTGATTTTTTTGTTTATTAAATCAGTTCCTTTCCATAAATGACGGCATTCGGTATTTCTTTTTTCAGTTTTTATAAGAAGTAATGATGGCATTACCGTACATGCCCGAATAAAATCGAGACTATTAAGACCTGAGAAAAGATTTCTATGTTTGCTTAGTAGCTGATTAATTTCAGTACTATCTTCGGTTTCAAAATCAAAAATAATTCTATTATCATTTTGAAAAAGTTCTTTTGTAATATTTCGAAAAGTTACTATTTTAAATCCATGATAATGAATGGTTTCATGATTTATGTCGTATTTTGAAACGGCAATAACAGGAGGACTTATAATTCCGTCGAAAAAAATAGTGCGGGCTGCTTCGTGGTTATCAGTGAAAATATCATGATAATCAGCACCTAATGAGCTCAATTGAACAAGGCTGTTTCGTAAAATACGACCATCTTCAGTTATTATCAACTGACTACTCAGGCTTTTCATTTTTACGTTGCAGGAGTATTTTGCTGCGCAATCGCAGTGTTGGTTTTTGTATCTCAGTCGGAATGGTTGGATTTTCAATCTGATGAATTACCCTACGAATACTGTCCTGTGCCAATGCATCGTAATTTCGGACTAACTTAATGCTGTCAATCAGTGCGTTAAATTTGCTTTTTGCTGGTTTGTAGTCGATAATTGATCCGGTAACCGAGTCGATGCTAAGCTGTTTTTTTGCAATTATATTAATGGTGTAGCGTCTTAACAGACTGTCGCTTATGGTTTGGCAAACAATACTGTCAGTAGTATTATTTCGGTAATGGATACGGATTATAGTTTGTTTGTTTTTGGCTTTATCGGATTTACCAACGCGGTGTAAAAATGATAGCGTGTAGCGGTCATTCCATGCGAGTGGTCGGCTTTTTACTACAAATTTCAGATTATTGATTGACGAATCTTTGCTGAAAACATAACGATTAGCGGTTAATGGCCAAATAGATTCGGTTGATTTTCGAAGTTTTGCGGAATCAACCGGATGATAAAATCCTGATTTCACTTTTCCATCCATAGCCGTAAGTTCTTCGAGAACATTGGTATAGATGCGTTCAAATTTCTTTGGGTTTCGGGCGTAATAGGCTAAGGTTGAGTCGAATTGAGCCTTTGTAATTCCATGTTTTTTTAATAAGGCATTGTAGTAATATACATTTCCCCTGTCGTCGACCGAGCCCATACCTTTTGCTACAAGCGCTCCATCAAGTTGGTGTAAATCAATTAAAAAAGCGGTCATCTCTTTTTTTGAAAGAGTTTCATCTAATGTTTTTTGGCACGAAAAAAAAACTATCGCCAAAGTAAACAGAATGGGAAACAGGGCTTTTTTAAATGGCATTTTCCTTGTTTTCAGGCTTTTTTGTTTCTAAACTATCGTTTAAATCTTTACGGAAAAAAATCAGAATAATACCTACCGCAATACTGATAGCCGAATCGGCAATATTAAAAACAGGACTAAAAAACAAGGTTTCGCCGGCGCTGTTTTTAATAATCGGGAAATAGAGCATGTCCACTACTTTACCATAAAATAACGGTGCATATCCACCTGTTTCGGGCAAAAAAGTGGCAGCCATTCCATAACTTTCGCTGAACAATAAGCCGTAAAATAAGGAATCAAAGATATTTCCGGCTGCACCTGCCAGTAAAAGCGAAACAGCTAATATATAACCCTGACGGGCACCTTGTTTGATTAGTTTGTAGATAAAATAGATTAAACCGCTAACTGCAACAATCCGGAAAAGGGTTAAGAATAGTTTTCCGAAAATTTCCATTCCAAAAGCCATACCGTTGTTTTCGACAAAAAATATCTGAAACCAGCTGAAAACCTCTACATGATCACCCAGCGCAAAGTTGAGTTTAATAAAGATTTTCGAAGCCTGGTCAATTGTCAAAACTAACAGAACTAATAATATCGCTTTTTTTGAAATAGACATTTTATGTTTCATGTTTCGCTTTACGTGTTTCGCGTTTAAAAAATTCGGCAACAGGATTTCTGCTGCCGAATTTAAGTGGTGATTAGATAATTATCGTTTGTTATCGTTTTTTGCTTCAATACTCAGCGTGGCATGAGGTACGGCTCTTAATCGCTCTTTGGGGATTAATTTACCGGTTTCGCGACAAATACCGTAGGTTTTATTTTCGATACGAATAAGGGCAGCCTGTAAGTGTTGAATAAATTTCATCTGTCGTTGTGCCAATCGTCCCGATTCTTCTTTCGATAGGGTTGCGGCGCCTTCTTCTAATACCTTGAAGGTGGGAGAAGTGTCCATAATATCGTTGCCATCAGCATTGGACACGCCATCGCGCAACAACTCGTAATCTTTTTGAGCTTTAGCAAGTTTGTCGAGAATTAACTCTTTAAACTCCGCTAATTCAACATCTGAATATCTTGTTTTTTCTGACATAACTGTTTGTTTTAAGTTGTTTAACAATGGTTTATTTACTCAATGTGATTCATATCTGTATTATGCTGCGAAAATAGCAAATAATTCGCAGTTAACCAATTATTTTGTGTTATTTTTAATAAATGAATTATATCTTTGATACAGAAATATTTACAATATAATCTTCGAAGTCCAGTTCTATACTTTGAGCTAACTTTTCGACTAAAACCACTTCGACAGCTAATGTTTGTGTGGCAATATAATCTTTGAATTCGGTTACAGCATTATTAATCTGGTCGTTTTTCTCGATTTCAATTTTTATTTTGTCAACAATTTCGTAACCATTCGATTTGCGGATATTCTGAATACGGTTTACCAACTCACGTGCTATTCCTTCGCGCAACAAGGCATCAGTAACTGTAATGTCCAATGCCACCGTGAGTTTTCCTTCGTTGGCAACCAACCAACCCGGCATGTCTTCTGTAATTATTTCTACGTCTTCGGGTGTAAGTTCCACATCGCCTGTTGGCAAAACAAGTATGAATTTTCCATTACGTTCAATTTCACTTATTTCGTGGTTTCCGAAAGAAGTCATGGCTACTGCAATTTCTTTCATTTGTTTGCCGTACTTTTTACCCAGCGTTTTGAAATTTGGTTTGATTTTCTTTACCAAATTTTCCATATCATTGTCTGCCGGAATTACCTCAAACTCTTTTACGTTCACTTCGGCTTTTACTAAGTCGGCAATGTAGCTGAGTTGTTTGTAAGTAGTTTCATCCGGTGCCGGAACAACTGCTTTTGTAAGCGGTTGACGCACTTTTTTGTCAGCTTTACGGCGCAATGCCAGTATCATCGACGAAGTTTGTTGCGCCAATTGCATACATTCTTCTAAGTTGCTGTCAATCAAAGCCTCGTTATAAGATGGGAAATCAGCCAAGTGAACCGATTCGCTGGTATCTTTTCCGGTAACTGCATTTAAATCAAGGAATAATTGGTCGGCAAAAAATGGTGCAATCGGCGCCATCAGGCGCGAAACGGTTTCCAAACAGGTATAAAGTGTTTGGTAAGCCGAAATTTTATCCTCATCATATTCACCTCCCCAATATCGTTTACGGTTCAGACGAACATACCAGTTACTCAGGTTTTCTCCCACAAAATCCGAAATAGCTCGTCCTGCACGGGTTGGCTCGTATGTTTCGTAATATTCAGTTACGTCTTTCACCAATGTATTCAGCAATGAAATAATCCAGCGGTCGATTTCCGGACGATTTTCCATCGGAATTTCCGCTTCGGCGTAAGTGAATTTATCTACATTAGCATAAAGAGAGAAGAACGAATATGTGTTGTAAAGCGTTCCGAAGAATTTACGGCGCACTTCTTCCACACCTTCAATATCGAATTTCAGATTGTCCCAGGGCGATGCATTGGTCATCATGTACCAACGCAGCGGGTCGGAGCCGTATTTCTCGATGGAAATAAACGGATCAACGCCATTTCCCAACCGTTTCGACATTTTATTGCCGTTTTTGTCGAGTACTAAACCGTTTGAAATGACGCTTTTAAATGCCACCGAGCCACGAACCATCGTGCTGATAGCGTGAAGTGTGAAGAACCAACCACGGGTTTGGTCAACACCTTCCGAAATAAAATCGGCGGGAAAATTGCTTCCGCTGTCAATCAATTCTTTGTTTTCGAACGGATAATGCAGCTGCGCATAAGGCATTGCGCCTGAGTCGAACCAAACGTCAATCAAATCAAGTTCGCGCTTCATAGCTTTGCCTGAAGCCGAAACAAGAATGATTCCATCCACATACGGACGGTGTAAATCAATATTTTTTACTGCGTAATTCTCAGCTGTATATTCGCCTACTTTAAAGTTTTTGTAAGGATTTTCGGTCATAAATCCGGCAGCGATTGATTTCTCGATCTCAGCTACCAGCTCTTCTACCGAACCGATACAAATTTCTTCAGTTCCATCTTCCGAACGCCAGATAGGAAGCGGAGTTCCCCAATAGCGGCTGCGGCTCAGGTTCCAGTCCTGCAGGTTTTCGAGCCATTTTCCAAAACGACCAGTGCCTGTTGACTGTGGTTTCCAGTTGATGGTATCGTTAAGCGACATCATTTCCTCACGGCAAGCAGTAGTTTTGATAAACCAGCTGTCGAGCGGATAATACAATACAGGCTTATCGGTACGCCAGCAGTGTGGATAGTTGTGTGTGTGTTTTTCAATTTTATAAGCTAAACCCTGTTGTTTCAGCATGACACAAATATCCACATCCAATGTTGTATCTTCGTCTGTCAAATTACTGTCGTAAGCATTTTTTACATAACGACCTGCATATTCGGCATATAGCGTTGTATCAACATTTGAAGCTACAAACTCGGCACTCAAATCTTCAATTTTAAAGAATTTTCCGGTACGATCAACCATTGGCTGGCGGTTTCCGTCTTTGTCGATGAGCAGCATCGGAGGAACGCCGTTTTGTTTGGCCACACGGTCGTCGTCAGCTCCAAAAGTAGGTGCGATGTGAACGATTCCTGTACCATCTTCGGTGGTTACAAAGTCGCCGGTAATAACTTTGAAAGCAGACCTCTCCCCGGCCCTCTCCTGAGGAGAGGGAGAATGCGATTTATCAACTTTTTCGGTATTTAAATATGGACTAATCCAGGGAATTAATTGTTCGTATTCAATACCGGCAAGATCAGAGCCTTTGCATTTACCAATAATTTCATATTCGTTTTTTCCAATAACCTGACCCACTAATGCTTCAGCAAGAATAAGTTTGCATGCTTGTTTTGTATATGGATTTGTTGTATGAACTAAAACATAATCTATATTTGGGCCAACGCAAAGCGCTGTGTTTGATGGTAAAGTCCATGGAGTTGTTGTCCATGCGAGGAAATAAACCTCCCCTAACCCCTCCAAAGGAGGGGAATTGAGCGCGAATCTACGTGTAAGCTCTTCGTTAGTGTTACGTACTTCTCCCTCTCCTTTGGAGAGGGTCGGGGAGAGGTGAAATTGTGCCACACAGGTCGTATCCTTCACATCACGATAACAACCCGGTTGGTTGAGTTCGTGTGTAGAAAGTCCGGTGCCGGCAGCAGGCGAAAAGGGTTGAATAGTATAGCCTTTATAAAGCAGATTTTTATTGTAAAGTTGTTTGAGCAGCCACCAAAGCGTTTCGATATATCGGTTATCATAAGTGATATAAGGGTCGTTCATATCTACCCAATAGCCCATTTTAGTGGTAAGGTCTTCCCACTCTTTGGTGTATTTCATAACATCACGGCGGCAGGCGGCATTGTATTCGTCTACACTGATTTTTGAGCCAATGTCTTCTTTAGTTATGCCTAATGCTTTTTCTACGCCAAGCTCCACCGGAAGTCCGTGTGTATCCCAACCGGCCTTACGTTTTACCTGAAAGCCCTGCATGGTTTTGTAGCGACAAAAAATATCCTTGATGGCGCGCGCCATTACGTGGTGAATTCCGGGCATTCCATTGGCTGAAGGTGGTCCTTCATAAAAAACGAATGATGGCTTTCCCTCGCGGGTATCGACACTTTTATGGAAAACATCAAGCTCTTTCCAACGATTCAACATATTTTTGTTTACTTCGGAAAGATTGAGACCGGAATATTCTTTAAATTTTGTCATATCAACTGAAACGAATTATACGAATTATACGAAAAAACAAATTAACTGATCAATCAATTAACTTTTAACTAATTCAGGGGCGCAAAATTACAAAAATTATCTGATTTTTGAAAGGTTACTGTCATTGAATTTTTCTATGTAAAAAGGTTCAAGCGAAGAATCGGTATTTTTGAAGTATCTTTGTACAAAATTTCAATAAACACAACACTTTCATGCAGTTTACCGATTTAAATTTAAATTCCGCTCTGCTTAATGCATTGAACGACTTAAATATAACTATTCCAACTACCATTCAGGAAAAAGCTTTTCCCGTAATTATGTCCGGACGCGATGTAGTGGGCATTGCCCAAACCGGCACTGGTAAAACCATTGCTTATCTGCTTCCAACGCTTCGCCAATGGAAATTTTCGAAAGAAAAAGCGCCTTCGGTGTTAATTATTGTCCCAACCCGGGAGTTGGTTTTGCAGGTTGTTGATGATATCGAAAAACTCACAAAATACATGAATATCCGTGTTGGGGGTGTATATGGCGGTGTGAATATGGTTCAGCAAACACCACTGATTACAGCCGGACTCGATATTTTGGTGGCAACTCCAGGCCGATTGTTGGATTTTGCATTAAATGGCTCACTAAAACTCCGTCTGATAAAACGATTTATTATTGACGAAGTCGATGAAATGTTGAATCTGGGTTTTCGTCCGCAGCTTATTCGTGTCATTGACTTATTGCCTCCGAAACGTCAGAATCTGATGTTTTCGGCAACCATAACCGATGAATTAAAGTCTTTTATTGCCGATTTTTTTATCGACCCGCTCGAAATTGAAGCTGCCCGCACCGGAACTCCGCTCGTAAATATTAAACAGGCCGGCATTAAAGTTCCCAATTTCAACACCAAAATTAATCTGTTGAAATTTATGCTCAAAACGCATCCTGAATTATCGAAAGTGTTGGTTTTTGTTTCTACCAAAAAGCTGGCCGATGATGTTTTTGAACAGGTTTCAACTGAATTTGAAGGCGAAATAGGTGTAATCCATTCTAATAAATCGCAGAATTACCGTATCGAAACTTACCGTTCGTTTAACGCGAATACCCTGCGTGTGCTAATTGCAACCGATTTGGTAGCGCGCGGGCTCGACTTTGATGATGTAACGCACGTTATTAACTTCGATTTACCTGAAGTTCCCGAAAGCTATATCCACCGCATTGGCCGCACAGGCCGCGCCGACAAAAAAGGCGTTGCGCTGGCATTTATAACCAAAGCTGATGCCGAATTGCGTAAAAACATTGAAGCATTGATGGCTACAAAAATTGCGACCATGAAAATGCCCGAAGAAGTGGAAATTTCAACCATTCTGACCGAGGACGAGCTTCCCAAAGTAGCCATGAAAAACGTTTTGGTAAAAATTCCCGCCAAAGATGAAGCCGGACCAGCTTTTCACGAAAAAAGCGATAAAAACAAAAAGGTGAATAATAAAATCCGCCGTGCCGAAGCCATGCGCCTGAAATACGGCAAACCCAAAACGCGCGGACAGAAAAAGTAATTGACCGTCTAATAATACAACCAATTATACTTCTTTTTTTCCTTTTTGGGCTTCTCTGGCTTTTTGCTGTAATCGAAATACACTTTATACGAAACACTTGGAATTATGGAGAAAAGCCCCATTTTGTACAACTTTAGAGGCTTGTTGTATTCAGTTAAGTTTTCGAGGTCGTTATCATTATCAAAATAGTAGCTAAACGGATTAATGTGGTTATAGGCGTTGTAGACCGAATACGTCCAAACAGCTTTGTTTCCACGTTTGGTGGTAATAGTGTGGTTAAAACCAATATCCAGACGGTGATAAGCTTGCATACGTTCTGAGTTTTTTGCGCCATAAATCATTTCAATTCCGGTTTCACCTGTTTGCGGATTTAATGTGTAGTATTTACCCAGCGCAGGCGTGTAGGGAGTGCCGCTTTGCAGCAACCATACCGCACTAAAATCCCAGTTTTTAGGTAATTTTCGGTTCACGTTCAGCGTGAAACTATGTGGGCGATTGTAATCAAATTCATAAGCTCGTCCATCATTTATCTTTGAAAACATGCGGTCGGAATACGACCAGCCATAACTCAGTGAGCCTGTCCATTTTCCGGTGTTTTTCTTTAGCATAAATTCTGCTCCGTAAGCAATTCCTATGCCTTCGGTTTCAATTTTATTTTCTACAGCAGTAATGCCTACCATGTTTTCGTAACCCTCTTTAAGCGTTACTAAATGTTCCATTTTTTTGTAATACACATTGCTTTCGGCACTGTATTTTCCGTTCCCAAAATTACCATTCCACGAAGCTGAATACTGATTCGAAATTTCGGGTAGCAATGTGGAAGTAGCCGGAAGCCACACTTCGCGTTTCAGTAGCTCTGTTTGCGCAAAAACCAAATGCGAATTCTGACTTACACGCATATAGTTCAGATTCAGACTTTGATTGTCGGTTAACTTGTACGACAAATTGACGCGTGGTTCGAGTTCAAAAAAGTTTTTGCCCTTGTTCGAAAAGTTTGTTAAACGCACCGATGGTTGAAAAAGCAAATTTGGCGAGAGTTTAATTTTATTATCCAAATAAACTGCCGATTCGATGGAATTAAAAATATCACTAATAGTTTGTGTCGTAGAAGTGGACAAATAATTGTAATTCGGTTCGTACACTAAATAACCGGCATGAGCCCCAAACTCCATATTCCAGTTTGTCGATAACGAATATTTCCATGCCGAACGAAATGAAAAGTCGTTGACTGAGGCTCTATTCAGGGTTTCACTAGTTTTTTGTTGTTCCTCTTCTTTATAGCTGTATTTTTGCCCCGATTTATTACGGTATCGACTGAACGAAAGGATATTCTCGGCATACAAGCGGGAGCTAACTATACGATTCCAACGCCCCGAGACCAACCAATTGCCCCACTGCTGATTGATATGACTACGTTCGTCGTTTGCCATTTTCCAAGGCTTCGTCCAATAATTCAGATAGTCATCGCCCTGATACAAATTGAATGCTAAATTATCACGCTCATTCGGTTTCCATGTTAATTTAGCGTTTATATCATGAAAACCATACGCCACAATGGCGTAATTCCCTGTTGATATCGTACTTGCAGTAGCCAGAAACGCATCAATCAGTGTTTTACGAGCAGTAACAATGTAACTTATTTTCTGATTAGCCAGCGGTCCTTCGAACGTAAATGCAGCGTCCGTTACACCCAAACTAAACGACCCCTGATGTTTCGAAACATCGCCTTCGCGCTGGGTAATATCCACAATCGACGATAATTTGCCGCCATGCCGTGCAGGGAAATTTCCTTTGTAAAAATCAACCGAGTTAATCATATCCGGATTAAATACCGAAAACAAACCGCCCAAATGATTTATGTATGTAAGCGGCACATTATCGAGCAAATATTGGTTTTGTCCGGGCTCACCGCCACGCACCATCATCAGGCTCATGCCTTCGCTTTGAGTTTGTACTCCGGGAAGTAGCTGCAAGGCTTTTATCACATCGGGTTTACCCCCAATAGCCGGAATTTGCATCAGCTCCTTTGCCGAAAGGCGGCTCACTTCGTAGGTTTTCTCGCGTGTGGCGGTAACTGTCACTTCAGCCAAACTATTTTCGGTAGTGAGTTTTACACTGATTAAACTGTCGTTAGTGCTATTAATTGCTAATTGCTGCGCTTTGTAGCCAATAAACGAAACCGAAATAGCGCAGGGCGATGTAACTTTCAGACTAAAATAGCCACGGTTGTCGGTGCTCGTTCCTGCGTTATGCGATTTTTCCCACACATTTGCACCAATCAGCACTTCGCCCGTTTGCGCATCGCGCACAAAGCCCGAAAGTTGAATTGTAGCTGCTGACAAACTTAAACCTGTCAGACCGACAGGCAGGCACGAAGACACAAAGACGCAAAGGAGTGAGAAAAAGAAATATTTCGTTTTAAATATCATAAAATTTATTTTCTATTGAATTAAATATTTTATATTTGTACTTCTAAATCTAAAAAAACAATTTATGCAAACAAGCTTTCACTTTAATTCAGCACAAGACATTAATAATGAAGTGATTGATAAAATCAAATCGACTTACGATACAAAATCAATCACTATAACAGTTGAAGATAACACTGATACTTACAGTCTATCGGTTGAACAAATGAACCTATTAGATAATCGGGTTAATGAAAATACTGCTGATTATATTTCAGCTTCCGAATCCATTAATAGATTAAAAAGGAAAAATGAGTTATAAAATCATTGTTTCTCCACGAGCTCAGGAAGAAATTGAAGAATCGTACGATTTTTATGCAGGTAGAAATATTTCTTCTGCAACTCAATTTATTTCATCGCTTACACAGACATATAAAATCTTATCACAAAATCCTTATTTTCAAATAGTTTACAAAAATATTAGAGCTATAAATATAAAAAAATACCCTTTTGCACTTTTTTTTATAATTGACGAATCTAATTCTACTGTGCGAGTACTTTCCTGCTTTCATACAAGCCGAAATCCAATTAATCGTCCTTTAGTGTAAAATTTTTCCTCGTAACCGACATTCCCGTAAACAGCCCCAAGCCGTTTTTTACATTCGAATACATGGGGTATTTCTGATTGCTTTGACCAATGCTTGGATATTGAGCCGATTCGTAAATATAATACTGCTTTATGTAGCGGTAATACGATTCATCCACATTCAGCAATTCTATAACTAAGGAATCTTTACTTCCAATATACCCGGAGTGTTCGTTGTAATACGTTCGCACCCAATAATGGTCGTTTTTCATTTTACTATTGCTAAACACTTCCAGCGGATTAGCCTCATTTAGCAACACAGAATCCTGTTCGGCTTTCATATAGAAATACTTATCGCTTACAATTAAAGTGTCGTACATTTCACCGGTTTCCCAATTGTGTCTGGTATAAACCCCTTTCACTTTGAGGTTAAAACTCCAAAAACTTTTAATAGCTGCATTGTTACGAATTCGAAACTGAATCGACGAAACTTTATCGCCCTCTTCATCGCGTCCCACCAAATCGATATAAGCGACGGAATCAATTTCGGAACGAGCAGGTATCGTAGTTTGAGCACTGATAATGGGAAAGTTGGGAATTTCAGCTCTACAAGTATAGCTTGCACCTACTTTTACAGTTCGTGCGCTTACATACCAACCCTTTTCTGTGTAAACCAATGTATCTGGCGTATCCACCGAACTTTCGATAATTACCCATGCATTACTCACGTAGGTTGGAGCAGTATCGGTTAGGTTTGCAGTTAAACTTAGCTGCACCTTGAATGTACTGTTGGCTTGCAAAAGCCCATTCAACACAGGATAAGGCTCATAGTTTGGGAATTCATCGTCAACTAAAGAATGACAAGAAGAGAGAAGAAATTGGATGCACAGAAAAACAATGAAATACAATAGGTAATGCTTCATAACTGCTTTTGTTTAAGATTAAAATTTATACTTTAAGCCGGCTTTTATTTGAAACTTATCATAGTTATAAAATTTACCCCAAAGAGATTCAGTAAAAATTCCAATATGTTTATTGAAATTATAGCCTAAGCCAATACCTCCATTATACTCCCAAAACGTTGATGCACCAAGAATTCCTGATTCCATAGCTATCCATTTTTCACTTACATAAGTTATATACGCAATTGGATAAGCCTCAAATCGAATACGATTTGTATTAAAAATTACGGGTAAAACATCGTATGAAAAACTTAAACCATAATACCAGGCTGAAGATTTAGTTGGTGTTAGTAAAGTTGAAGTTCCTTCACGTTCTGGAATGGCTCTATAAGGATTTAAATAAGCCACATTTATAGCTGTATTTAGGTTTTTTGAAAATTGATAGCTAAATGATATGCCCACCTGAGGTCTTTGTTTAACAAATAGTAATTGATTATCGGAAGACATAAGTGGAGTTCCATTAACTAAAGCGCCATTTACTTTTAATAAAAAGCGTTGATGATTCACTATCAAGGTGTCCTGGGCATTTGAAAGACACGTCAAACTCAATAAAAATGAGAAGATGATACTAATTTTTTTCATACGATAACAAAAATTCAACTTCCATTTTTATAACTTTAGTTTTATCCCAGCACGAAATCTTGTATAATCGTCGTTGAAATAGTTGCCAACATTATACTCGGCAAACACGCCAATTTTTTTTGTAAACATATAAGCTACGCCTACACCAATTCCAAATTCAAATCCGGTTTTAGTCAACCACTCATTTGAGTCGTAAACTCCAACCTCAGTTGGATGCCAGAATTTACTTACTATGCCAGCTTTGAGTATTGTATAAATATCAATTTTCGAATTTGAAACACCTGTTAATAAAGGAATTAAATGAATTTCGGTATTTACACCATAATAAAATGTGTTAGCACTTGTAAAAACATAGCCTATCGACCCTAATGGTTTTTCGGGTTGTAAAGTCTTTGAATAAGCTGAATATAATCCAATATCAACTTTTTCGGATAGTTTATAATTTAGATCAAAACCATAACACATATTTTTTGCTTTAGAGTCGTCATATAATGCATTTTTGTAAGTGTCTTCTACGGAGCTTATGGAGCTTACAAATGGCTTGATAGATATTTTTTGCTGCTCATTGTCCACATTCTGTGCATTTGCTAGTAAATTGCAGTTTGTTGTGGCAAATAAGATAATGATAAATTGATATAAATTTTGTTTCATCATATTTGGTTTTATATAGTTCAATAAACCTTGATTTGTCAAGGTTTATTGAACTTAGTTGTTTATTTAGTCAATTGAACTGAAAGGTCTTTTTCCGTATTTTTTGCTGTGATATTGTAATTTACAAAATATGATGTTGAATTGTTATTTGGATCGATATAAGTATATATATCATCACATATTTGTCTGTATTCTGAATCATCGCATCCACCTGAAAATGGAATGATGGTTAAGGATTGAGTCACATTATAACTATCACTTGTAGATATTGTACCAGACATATACGAATTATATCTTTTAACCCACCAAATCATCATCCATCTTGCATAATTTATATGTCGATATTCTGTACGTCTATATCCGTAGTAAAAGCTTAAATATGGCGATTGATTTCTTGGATCAGATAAATCCCGATAACTTGTTGTGCGAAGATATAGTTTAAGTTTATAATTATCGGAGCCAATCTTAATTGTACCCTCTTTATATGCACTATTATCAATTACATTAGTTACTTTCGATATCTTTGATCTGGTTGATTGAATTTCAAAAGCTGGGTTATTCTTAACTGTAGAAATTGCATTGCATCTTTTCAGTTCATCAATTCTTTCTAAAGAAGAAGAAACTAAATTGTTTTCAATTACTTTATACACTTTGTTTCCAATAATAAACATTTCGTTTGTTCCAGAAATATTTCGGTACAAACCATTGTAATCTTTTGGTTCACAATAAGTTTCACCATCCGAGCTAGTATAAAATTCAATTTTATCGCTGTTTTTAGCCACAAAAGCCTTCACTTCTTCTACGTTTTTAAATCTTTCAGGATTAATTGTTGCGTAAAACTCATCACAGATTGTTCCAAACGACTTAAAACCTTGTTGTTTTTCCCACGCTAAGCGTTCTTCTTTGGTCATTGCATTCACTTTAGCAAGGGTTTTATCAAAATCTTCCTGTGTGGCAAAAGTAAGTATGTCTTTTGTTTCATTAGCTTTTGGCTGCGTTAGTGCCACTTCATTATTCTCACACGAACTAAAAACGAAAATTATCGCAATTATTGCGATAGTAAATATATTTTTTGTCATAAATTTTTAATTTTAATTATTTTGTAAATTGATTTCAATCGGCACACTAACTGCCAATTGTAGGTTTTAAAAAAATGGCGGGTAAAAAACTATCTATTACTGCAACTTAACGTGAAAATACATTTCGCATTACGATACAACTTTAAATTGTATTAAAAATGAGTGATTTGCGTGCATTACCCTGCAATAGAGTCCCCGAAAATGATTACTTTTGTTGATTGCCTTTGTGTGCTGTTAAATGAAACATCCGGTTATTTATTAATCGCGCTGTTACGAAAATTAAACTTGGTTGGTTCGCGTTTTCGTTGTTTAGCCTTGCGCAAAGGCATTTTTGCATCCATAGCATGAGGTGGCAAACCGTGCTAATGAAAACCCCTAAAGGGGAATTTAATAGAAAAATGAATGGAAAGAATTAAAAATAGAATGGAAAATTTGTGTTTTCGGGATAAGTAGGTACGCTACAATTAGTTGTAATTATCCCGCAACAAAAACGGATGGAAATGCAAGCTGTTAGGCAACTTGTTATTCATACTAAGGCGAAAATTACGTTTAAAATGTGTTGTAAATAAACTTATCAAGAAAACTTCGAATATCTCATTCGTACTATTTTCTTCGTTTTCGAATACAAAGATAAAAGAAAAATTTAAAGTATACAAGAGTTTTT